>OCZT010000366.1_pt1 | contig 44199 bp, 39 predicted proteins | sample 1539031 | NCBI WGS metagenome assembly OCZT01 (sample SAMEA3539308, study PRJEB22396) | soil metagenome | biome: tundra; feature: field; material: soil | place: USA | collected 2010-05 | depth 0.15 m
CGATCAGTCGCGCGTCCTCGCCAACAACGTCCTGGTCGCGTCCGGCGAACTCAGCGAGCACGCCGCAGCGCTGTTCGAAAGCGTCGATACCTTCCTCGCCGGCCTGCGCGACGCCGCATAGGCATAAGCAGTTTCGATAAAATCCACGATTCGGCACCGCCGGCCGCGCGCGATGAAAAAAGCGGCTGCAACACGCAGGCAGGACACAGCGCCGGAGTCGGGAGCGCGCAAGAAATAATCTTTCCGGAAATTTTCTTCCTCCCGTCAGGCACGTGCTCTAAGCTACTTCGCGCCACTGCATCGGCAGAATGTACGGACAGGCCGCGATGAAGAGGATGAGAGTAAGGCGTTCTGCGCGCAAGAAACGCGCAGAATGTTCTGATCCCGCGGTTGATGCCGTTTTCAGCGCCTATCCAATGCCGCTGAAGGCAAAATTACTGGCGCTGCGGCGACTGATCTTCGACACGGCACAGGCCACAAAGGGCGTCGGCGTGCTCCAGGAAACCCTGAAATGGGGACAGCTAAGCTATCTCACACCGCAAACGAAAAGCGGCAGCACGATCCGGATCGATCGGGTGAAATCCACCGCCAACCGATACGCGGTCTATTTCCATTGCCAGACCGATCTGGTCGAGACCTTCCGCGAGCTGTACCCTAGGGAGTTGAGCTATGACGGCAACAGAAGCATCCTGCTGAACGCCGAGGATGATGTTCCCGAACCGGCGCTGCGCCACTGCGTGGCGCTGGCGCTGACCTATCATCTGAACAAGCGCAAGGTCGCGCGCGGCTGACCAATAGCTTGGGCGTATTCTGTTCGCAGAACCGGTATCCACCCTCGGATCAAGTCCGCGCCTTACTTAATCAACCCCGCCAGCCTCGGCAGCGTCAGGCTGATCTCCGGGATGCAGATGATCAGCAGCAGCCCGGCAAACAGCGCCAGCATGTACGGCACATAGGTGCGGAAGTGCTGCCCGACGCTCAGGTTTGCGAAGCGCAGCGCCATCAACAGCCCGACGCCCATCGGCGGCAGGAACAGGCCGATGCCGACGGCCGCGGTCTGCACGATGTTGAAGTGGATCGGGTCGATGCCCATCGCTTCGGCGATCGGAAACACCACGGGGATGAGCACGACCGCCGCGGGCAGGCCCTCCAGCACCATGCCGAACAGGCAACTCATGACAGCGGTTCCGATCAGAAACAGCCATGGGTGCGTCTTCAGCGGCCCGAGCACCTGGCCAAGCAACTGCGGCACCCCGCTCACGCCCATCAGGTATTGATAGACCGAGGCTACCGCGAGCAGGAACACCACCGCCGCGGTGAGGATCGCGCTGTCGTAGGCGATCTTGCCCATCTCGCGCCACGAGACATTGCGGTAATAGAGTTTGGCTGCGAGGAAGGCATAACCCGCGACCACGGCGCCGGCCTCGGTCGCGGTGATGACGCCGAGGATGAATCCGGCGAGGATCACGAACGGCACCACCATCGGCACCGCGGCGTGCAGCGCCGCGTGGCCGAGGCGCTTGAGGCTCGGCCTGGAATCGACCGGCCAATCGTTCTGGCGCGCGCGGACGTAGACCACCGCCATCAGGCACAGCATGATGACAACAGCCGGAACGAAGCCGGCGACGAACAGCGTCACCGCCGACGTGTTGGTGACCTGCGCGATCACGATCATGAAGATCGCCGGAGGCACCAACATGCCCATCGCGGTGCCGGCGGCGATCAGCGAGGCTGAATCGCGCCGGTCGTAGCCGGCCCTGGTCAGCGGCGGCATCAGCGCGGAGCCGAGCGCGGAGACTTCCGCCATTTTCGATCCGCAGATGTCGGAGAAGAAATACGCCACCACGATCACCGACATGCCGAGCCCGCCCTTGACCCAGCCGATCAGCGCCCGCGCCAGCTCCACGAGCGCGTGGCTCATGCCGCAGCGCTCCATCAGATTGCCGGCGAACACGAAGGCAGGGATTGCGAGCAGCACCCAGCTCTGCGAGCCGGACACCAGCGCCGAGGAAAGCTGTTGCATCGGATAGCCGCCGATCCACAGTCCCGCGATGCCGGCCACGCCGAGCGCGAACACGATCGGCATCGAGAGCAGGATCAGCACAACGAAGACGATGGCGACAGTCGCAAGCAGCATGAATGGTCCGCCTCAGTGCTGGGGCTCGCCTTGCGGCGGCGGGGAGATCATCATCGCGAAGCCGTAGACGGCGATGAGGATGCCGCCGATCACGCAAGACGCGTAGAGCCAGGCGAGATTGATTTGGAGGCCGGGCGTCGTGAGCGTGTGGTTGAGCAGGCAGAGCTTGAAGCCGTACCACGCAGCGAGCAGGCCGACGCCTGTGATCAGCGCGTGATTGAAACGGTGGATCCAGAGCTGCGCGGTCTGTGGCAGGCGATGCACGAACACGGTGAGCGTGAAATGCGTGCGTGACTGGATGCCGATCGCGGCGCCGATCAGCGTCAGCCATGCCAGCGAAAGCTCGCCCACTTCCTCGACCCAGGTGAACGGCACCGGGTCGACATCGAGCCAGTCGGTTATGGCGCCGACGAAATAGCGCAGGATCACGCCGACCAGCAGGTTGACGATTGCAAGGATGACCAGCGCCGTGACCGTGATTTTCGGGACGGCTGAGAGTATACGCAGCATGCGCGATGGAATTCCGGCGACTGATGGGGCGGGCGAGAGGGCCGAAGATTTTGGCTCCGGCCCCGCTGTCAACTTAGACCTTGAAGCCTTCGATCTCGTCCCACAATGCGCCGTACTGGCTCTTGTAGGTCGGCCAGATCTTCTGCTGCGCAACTTTCCGGAATTCGTCGACCTTGGCTTCCACCACGGTCATGCCGAGCGGTTCCAACTCCGCCTTGGCTTTGGCAAAATTGTCGACCGACTCGGTCATCTCGCGGATCTTTTCCTGCGCGGCGCGCGACAGGTCCATCATCAGCTTCTGGTGCTCGGGCGACAGCCCGTTCCAGATTTCGAGATTCATCACCGCGTTGGTCGGGCCGTAATTGTGATAGGTGAGCGAGGCATATTTCGACACCTCGTAAATCTTCAGCGCCTTCATGTTGACGATCGGCAGATCGCCGCCGTCGATCACGCCCTGCTTGGCGGCCGTAATAACCTCGCCCCATGCCATCGGCACGGCGCTGCCGCCGAGCCCATTGATGGTGTCGCCGAATATCTTGGCCTGCTGCACGCGGATTTTCATGCCGCGCAGGTCTTTCGGCTCGACGATCGGCTTCTTCGCGGTCCAGAAATGGCGGAAGCCGTAATCGAAATAGCACAGCACCTTGAGCTTGTAGTTGTCTTCGATTTGCTTGCTGAGCTTGTCGCCGATCCGGCCGTTGAGCATGGCGTAGGCCGAGGCATAATCCTTCACCAGATAGGGCACGAGCAGCGCGCCCATTTCTGGAAACACGGTAGCGGCGGCGCCCGCCGGGCTGCCCATCGCGACGCTGCCGGACTTGACCGCGTTCATGATCTCCAGCTCCTGCGGGATCAGGGTCTTGCCGAAAAACTGCACGTCAAGCGCGCCTTTTGACTGCGCGGTTGCTTCCTTCGCCATCCAGTCGAACGCGATTGCGGCCGATTCCGGGATCGCGTTGATGTGCGCGAACACGAGCTTTTTCGGCTGGGCTTGCGCGAATGCCGGCGCGCGGCCGGTGGCGAGAATGCCGGCCATGCCGGCGCCCGCACGCAGAAGCGTGCGGCGATTGAACGAGACGCGGCTCGTGGGAGCTGACATGGGAGTCCTCCAAAGCTGGTTTTTTTGTTGCGGTCTGGCGGCCGGGCCGGGGGAAGACCGGCCAGTCCGGCGACAAGCTTACAGCATGGCGGGCGCGTTGCGAGCGGGATGTTGAGCGTTCTGTTCCGGGCACATCGCGTCGTTTGGTTGCGCTGCAAAACTTCGGCGTCTATCGGACCCAATTTGAACCCGGGCAAAGCATCCATCGGCGCGTTTATGAGGTCGCACCCTAGTTCGAAATCTCGATCCGCGTATTGCGAGACCCGTTACGCTCGACCAATGCGAACAGCACCGCCGCATGCGACGGGTGCAGCCTGACGCAGCCATGCGACGCGGGACCGCCGAGCCGCGACAGCTCATAGGTGCCGTGAATCGCGAAGCCGTGATGAAAGAAAATCGCATGCGGCATCGGCGAGTTGTAATACTTCCGCGAGAACTAGCGCCGTGCCATCATTTGCGGGTGGAACACGCCGCTCGGCGTGCCATAGCCGCTACGCCCGGTCGAAACCGGCCAGTCGTATCGCATCATACCGTCTACGCTCACGGCCATGCGCCGGGACGACTTGTCGATCTGGACCAGGACACCGGCGCGGGCCGGCGTCAGCGCCAACCCCGATATGACAACCGCGGCCGCAAATGCCAGCCTTGCGAGCCGTCCGCCTGACCGCCGTTTCATGATCGCGCCCCTGCCGCCCGATTTTTGTCGGAGGCATGATGTCGTTTTCAGATGCGCGCTGTAAAGACGGGGATGACGCGCGGGCGCGGGCAGCCGGGGTCAATCTTAACCCGTCAACAGCTGGCCGTTTGCGAAAGGCCGGGTCGCGGATCAAGCAATTGCGATTGGCGCGCCTTATCCCGATCGCCGAATTCCGTGCTACGTTTGCCTGATATAGAGTGCTCCCATGAACCCCCGCCTGACGCTCCTCCTCCTGCTGCTGCCCGTCGCTCTCGTCACTGCCACCGTTGCGCTGGCGCAGGACAAGGGCAGCGTCGATCCAAAGCCGTTGCCGCCGCTGGCCAATCCCAACGATCCCAGGCTGGGCGCAAAGGAGCTGTTCGGCCGCAAGGTTCTGCCGGCGGCGATGCCGACGCGCGTGATCGGCTTCTATGCCAAGGGCTGCATTGCGGGAGCGGAAGCGCTGCCGATCAATGGCGACACCTGGCAGGTGATGAGGTTGTCGCGCAATCGCAATTGGGCGCACCCCGACATGGTGGCGCTGCTGGAGCGGTTGGCGGCCAAGGCCCATAAAGACGCGGGCTGGCCGGGGATACTGGTCGGCGACATGTCGCAGCCGCGCGGCGGTCCGATGTTCACCGGGCACGCCAGCCATCAAGTCGGGCTCGACGCCGATGTCTGGCTGACGCCGATGCCGAACCACAAATTGTCGCGCAACGAACGCGAGGAAATGTCCGCGGTCATGATGGTACGTTCCGACCGGCTCGACATCGATCCGCATGCCTGGACGCCAAGCCATCTCACCGTGATCCGTGCCGCGGCGCAGGAGCCGAGCGTGCAACGCATCTTCGTCAACGCCGCGATCAAGAAAGCGCTGTGCCGCGAAGCCAAGGGTGACCGCAGCTGGCTCTCCAAGATCCGGCCGATGTACGGCCACGACTATCACTTCCATATCCGCATCAAATGTCCCCCCGGCAGCGGCGAATGCGAGGGCCAGCAGGCGCCGGCGGCAAGCGAGGGCTGCAGCGCCGGCGATCTGGCCTTCTGGTTCAAGGATTCGATCATCCACCCCAAGCCGCCGAAAGAGCCGCCGAAACCGCGAAAACCGATGACGCTGGCGCAATTGCCGGCCGCCTGTCGCCTGGTTTTGGCCGCTCCGGACGCGAAGCAATAACGAAACGCGGCGCGAGGCAATTTCATTCGGCCTGAAGATACGCTAATGTCGGCTTGCCTCGCGCCGCAAGCGCAAGCGACATATTTGGGGACGGCGGTCCCGGCTTTTTCATTTCACCATCTGTCGGCAGGTGCGCGGCGTTGCCGCGCCCGGCTCAACTTTGTGAGAACCGCCATGCGCATCAGTGCACGCAACCAGATCAAGGGCACCGTCGTCGAGGTGAAGAAAGGCGCGACCACCTCGCATATCCGCGTCGATATCGGAGGCGGCCAGATCATGACATCCTCGATCACCAATGAGGCGGTCGATGATTTGGGCATTAAGGCCAAAGGTCATGTTATCGTCGTGATAAAAGCTTCCGATGTCATGATCGCGGTGGATTGACCATGCGCACGTCTCTGCTGATCGCGTTTGTATTGCTCGGAACAGTTCCCGCCTGGGCGGCGGAAGAACCTGTCGGCTGCGACAAATTCAAGTGGAATGTCGACCGGGAGCGCGCGGCGCTGACCGCGCCGGACCGCGCCAGGCTTGCATCGGGCGGCGAACTCGCCACCCTTCCGTCAACAGGGATTACGCTCGAATTGCGCACGCCTGCCGAGGCCAAACTGCGCTCGCCGCCGGAACGTTCGCCGAAGGAAGGCACATTTGCAGGCTTCGTGACGTTCAAGAGCGCGCTTCCGCCCGGCAGGTACACTATCAGCCTGTCGGCCTCCGGCTGGATCGACGTGGTACAGGATGGACAGTTTCTCAAATCGATCACGTCCAGCGGCGTGAGGGAATGCGAGGGCATCCGCAAGAGCGTGAAATTCGAAATTCCTGCAAAGCCGTTGACCATCCAGATCTCCGGCGTCGCGGTCAACTCAATCAGCCTTGCGATCGTGCCGACCTCCGAATGAGCCGTCACGAGAAACCACCGGCTCAGTGAGTCAACCCGCCGTCAGTTGTCCGACCCGGAGTTATTGAGCGCGATGCGCCGGAAAGGTGATTGGGTTCCACGACGTTCCAGTGCACTCCGCACGCCTGCGATTGCTGCCACCACTAAGAATTATAACTCCGAATAACTCCGAATAACTCCGTATAACTACGAAGGGATAGACCTCGCATTTTCGGTTTCTTTAACGCACGACCGCTAAAAAGCGGTGGGACGTTCGTGGAGTCAATGGAGAGAACAATGCGTCTTAATTTAATCCCGAAAATGGCAGCCGCACTTTTTGTTGGCATGCTGATCTCTGGCATAGCGCAGGCCGCCGATACCCCCGCGGCATTGGCGGGCGCCAAGCTCGTGGCCGCTGATGACGTCGTGAAGGCGCAGTCAGCCGGAGCAGTAGTTATTGATTCGCGGGTCGCGTCTGAATACGCCGAAGGCCATATCAAAGACGCGGTCAATGTTCCCTACCGGGAGAAGAGCGAGAAGGCCGTCAATTTTGACGCCAGCCAGGACGAATTTAATCTCGCCAAACTGCCCGCCGATAAAGCAGCAGCGATCGTCATTTACTGCAACGGGCCAGAGTGCTGGAAGAGCTTCAAGGCTTCGACGGTAGCCATCAAGGGCGGCTACACCAACATTCTTTGGTATCGAGACGGCTTTCCGCAGTGGAAGTCGAAGGGCCTTCCCGCCGAATAGGCGCAGTGAGAGTGCGGAGCCGGGATTTTCGTAAGCAGATATGACCTGAATAAGTAAGGCTGCCTGGAGCTCAATCATGAGAAGCCTCAGTATCAAGGCGAAGATGCTTGCTGTTTTCGCCTTGATCACTCTCGCTCTGGCCGTTGTGGCAGTAATTGCCATCCGCGGCGTCAGCCTCTTAAACGACGATCTATCAGAATTATACCAGGAGCGGCTTGTACCGGTAAGCCAGCTCGCCCGGATCAATGACCTGATGCATGGCAGCATCGAACAATTGACGATTGCCGTCATCGCGCGCCCAAGCCCGCAGAATGTCCAGAAATACATCGAGCGTGTTGAAGCCAATCTGACCGAAATCGACAACCTGGTTAAGGACTATGCCAGGCACGTCGTCGGCGACGAAGACAAGAAGCTGCTCGGGGAATGGACCGCTCTCCGCGACGCGCTGGTCGGAAAGGCCATCAGACCGGCGATTGCCGACCTCAAATCGCAGGTTTTCAATGACGCCGAGGACACCGTCCTAGGCGTCGCCGTCAAGCAGTTCGCCAAGGTTCAGCAGCTGTACGATACGATCACCGCCAACGAACTGAAGACTGCCGAACGCACGCGCACTGCAGCGGATAGTCGATACAGCTTCACCCGCTATCTGATGATCGGCGCCGTCCTTTTCGCGCTCGGTCTTGGCGGCGTCATGGCTCTCTACGTCAACCGGGGGATTACAGGGCCGCTCGCGGGAATGACCTCGGCCATGAAACGGCTCGCCAGCGGAGATCTCGGTATTACCATCCCGGCGATCGGGCGGCACGACGAGATCGGCCATATGGCGGAGGCAGTCGGCATTTTCAGGGAGGGGATGATCGACGCCAGGCGACTTGAGACCGAGCAGAAGGCAGAACAGGTACAAAAGGAACAGCGGCAAGTCGCAATTGAACAGTACATTGCGACCTTCGAACGCAGCGTGGTTTTGTCGCTGAACAACCTTGCCTTGGCGGCGACCGAGATGCGCACCACCTCGCAGAGCATGTCGGCAACCGCCGAGGAGGCGAGCGCGCAGACTGCGGCCGTAGCGGCCGCCGCTGAGCAGGCTTCGGCCAATGTAGATGCCGTCGCCGCCGCGGCAGAGGAGATGGCGACGTCCGTCAACGAAATCGGCCGTCAGGTCCAGGACTCGGCCCGGATTGCCGGCACAGCCGTCGAGCAGGCACGCAAGACCGACGACCGCATCAACGAGCTGTCACAGGCCGCGAGCCGCATCGGCGACGTCGTCAATCTCATCACCTCAATCGCCGAGCAGACCAATCTGCTGGCGCTCAATGCGACCATCGAGGCGGCGCGTGCCGGCGAGGCCGGCAGGGGCTTTGCCGTGGTGGCGCAGGAGGTAAAGCAATTGGCGTCGCAGACCGCGAAGGCGACCAGCGAGATAGGTGGCCAGATCGCCGGCATGCAGGCGGCGACGCAGGATTCGGTCGTCGCGATCAAGGAGATCGGCGGCACGATCGCCCATATATCGGAAATTGCCTCGGCCATCGCCGCCGCGGTGGAAGAGCAGGGCGCGGCGACGCAGGAGATCGCGCGCAATGTGCAGCAAGCTGCGCACGGTACCGAGCATGTCTCGGGCAATATTGTCGGCGTCAATCAGACAGCGGCCAAGACTGGAATGGCGGCCGATCAGGTCCACACGGCGGCGGAAACACTCGGGAGACAGGCGGAAACGCTGCGCGCAGACGTCGACAAGTTTCTCGCGAACATCCGCGCTGCCTGAGCGGCGGGCATCAACATTCTCTGCGTGCGCTCAAGACTTTGGCGCTTGGCAAACGGCAGCAAACTGGCCTGAGACACGCGCCCTGGCGCCCCGTAGAGGCAGCGCGGAGCCTTTTCCTCACCTCAACAATGCTGTAAGCTCGCCAGCGCGATGTCCGGACGGATCGTAAATCCGCTGGATCGACGGAACGGCGCTTCCGCCTGTCGCATTCCACTTTTCACCAACGCCTGATTTGCGCGCGCATGCGCCGCAAATACGCATGGAGCGCCACGATGCATCGTCCTGCCGGCTATCTCCTCGCCCTTTCGATCCTGTTCGGGTCGATCCATTCTCCCGCCCTTGCGCAGGACAAGAGCCTCACGGTGTTTGCCGCGGCTTCGATGAAGAACGCGCTCGACGACATCGACGCCGCCTATACCGCGAAGTCAGGCATCAAGATCGTCGCCAGCTATGCCGCAAGCTCGACACTCGCAAAACAGATCGAACAGGGCGCGCCCGCGGATATTTTCCTGTCCGCCGACACCGACTGGATGGACTATGCTGCGGCTAGAAAGAACATCGATGAGCCGACGCGCGTCAACCTGCTCGGCAACAGCATCGTGCTGATCGCCCCAAAAGATTCCAAGATCGACAATGTGACGATCGGGCCGGGCTTCGATCTCGCAAAACTCGCCGGCGACGGCAAGATCGCCACCGGCGACGTGAAAGCGGTCCCGGTCGGCAAATACGCCAAGGCGGCGCTGGAAAAACTCGGCGCGTGGCAGACGGCGGAGCCGAAATTCGCGATGGCGGAGAGCGTGCGCGCCGCGCTGACACTGGTGGCGCGCGGCGAAGCTGTCCTTGGGATCGTCTATTCCACGGATGCCAAGGTCGAGCCCGGCGTCAAGACCGTCGGCACCTTCCCGGCGGATTCCCATCCGCCGGTCATCTATCCGGTCGCGGCGACGGCGACCGCGAAACCTGAAGCGGCCGGCTATCTCGGCTTCCTGCGCTCCTCGGTGGCCAAGACCGTCCTCGAAAAATATGGATTCACGTTTCTTGTCAGTCCGACAACCTGAATCGCGTGTTCGAACTCTCGCCAACGGAATGGACGGCGATCCAGCTCTCGCTGCGGGTTGCCGCGGTTGCGACGCTGGTGGCGACGCCGCTCGGGATCGGGGTGGCGTGGCTGCTGGCGCGGCGCGACTTCTGGGGCAAGTCGGTCGCCGATGCGCTGATTCACCTGCCGCTGGTGCTGCCGCCTGTTGTCACCGGCTATCTGCTGCTGCTGACGTTCGGCAGGCGTGGCCTCGTCGGCGCATGGCTGGCGGACCATCTCGGAATCGTGTTGGCGTTTCGCTGGACCGGCGCGGCGCTGGCCTGCGGCATCATGTCGTTTCCGTTGCTGGTTCGGCCGATCCGGTTGTCGATCGAAGCGGTGGACCAAAGGCTGGAGCAGGCGGCGGCAACGCTGGGCGCGGCACCCTGGCGGGTGTTCCTGACCGTCACCTTGCCGCTGGCGCTGCCGGGTGTGCTGGCCGGCATGGTGCTCGGCTTTGCCAAGGCGATCGGCGAATTCGGCGCGACCATTACCTTCGTGTCGAATATTCCGGGCGAAACCCAGACCATTTCCTCGGCAATCTATTCACTGATCCAGACGCCGGACGGCGATACCGCGGCGCTGCGGCTGGTGGTGGTTTCCATTGTCATCGCGATGGCGGCGCTGGTCGCCTCCGAATGGTTCGCGCGGCGCGCCTTGCGACGCCTGCACGGGAATTGATCATGCTGCGCGTTGACGTCTCAAAACAGCTCGGCGAATTCTCGATTGAAGCCACCTTCGCCAGCGAGGGCCGGGTCACCGGCCTGTTCGGCGCCTCGGGTGCCGGCAAGACCTCGCTGATCAACATGATCGCGGGATTGCTGCGGCCCGATCGCGGCGTCATCGCCATCGACGGCGAAACGCTGGACGATACAACGACAAACCTGCACGTCCCGGCGCATCGCCGCCGGATCGGCTATGTGTTCCAGGATGCACGGCTGTTTCCGCATCTCGATGTGCGCCAGAATCTCGACTACGGCCGGCGAATGAACCGCCTTGCCGATGATCCCGCGCAGCGCGCGCGCGTCACCGATCTGCTGGATATCGGCAGCCTGCTCGATCGCCGCCCCGGTCAACTCTCGGGCGGCGAGCGCCAGCGGGTGGCTTTGGGACGCGCGCTGCTGGCGCAGCCGAGGTTGCTGCTGCTGGATGAGCCGCTGGGGTCGCTGGACGAGGAGCGCAAGGTCGAGATCCTGCCCTATCTGGTGCGCCTGCGCGACGAGGCCGGGGTACCGATGGTCTATGTCAGCCACGACGCCGGCGAAATGCGCCAGTTGGCGACGCAGGTCGTGATGCTCCGGCGCGGGCGGGTTATCGCGTTCGGCGGAGCCGAGGTGTTGCCGGGTGGTTAGTTATCCTCATGGTGGGGAGGCGCTTGCGCCGTCTCGAACCATGAGGCCCAATAAACCTCTCATCCTTCGAGACGCGCGCAAGAGCGCGCTCCTCAGGATGAGGGCCACTGCGATCATATCCCAGCCACCGACGACCACAGCTCCGACAGCCTGCGCTTGAATGACGCCAGCCGTGTCAACGGCGCGGCTTCTTCTTCCTCTTCGGGCAGGCGAAGGCCGACGACGCTGACCCTGCCGCCGCTGAGGTTGCGCGCCACCAGAACGATGGAGTCGAGCGCAAGCGTGGCGCCTTCCTTCGGGGCATGATCGAGATGAACATCAAAGTAGTCGGCCAGCGTCAACGCGGCATGTTCGGTATCGGTGGCGATGGCGTAGATCTCCGCGATGTCGCCGAGCGTGATCTCGCCGGAGACGACGAAATCGCCAAGCAGATGCGGATCGGGCGCGGTGCCCGGCAGCATGTCGACAAAAAATCGATCCAGCGCTTCGGCCTTTTCCGGCGGCGCCAGCAGGTAAATGTAATCGCCGGGGAGAACAGGATCGGCCTCGGCGGGCGAGAGAATGTGCTGGTCGCGGATCACCAGCGTCGGCTTCGACCAGGAAGGAATGAGGCCACGCCGGAAATACAGGCTTTTCGGACGCACGGAATAGCCGACCAGCTGCTGCTCGAGCTGGCCGGGCAGATCAAGCTCGACACGCCGTGGCCCGCGATCCGCCCGCGGCAGCGCCACATGGAGCCGCCGCGCGGCTGCGGCCAGCGTCCAGCCCTGCAGCAATAGCGAGATGATGACGACGACAAAGGCGACGTCGAAATAAAGATAGGCCTTCGACAGTCCGACCAGCATCGGGATCGACGCCAGAAAGATCGCGACCGCGCCGCGCAGGCCGGTCCAGGCAATGAAGGTCTTTTCCCGCCAGTTGAAGCGGAACGGCGCCAGACAGAGGAACACCGCGAGCGGCCGCGCCACCAGCATCAGCACCAGCGCCACGACCACCGCAGGGATAATGCTGACGACCAGCCGCTGCGGCGAGACCAGAAGACCGAGCAGGACGAACATCACGATCTGCGCCAGCCAGGTCGCGGCATCGAGAAACGTCACCACCGAATTGTGCGCGCGGGTCGGCCGGTTGCCGATGATGATGCCGGCGAGATAGACCGCGAGAAACCCCGAAGCGTGCGCGATCTGGGCGCCGCCGAAAATCACCAGTGCCGCGGTAGCCACAAACGGCGCGTGCAGGCCCTGCGGCAGCGCCACGCGATTCAGCGCCAGCACCACCAGCCGTCCGCCGATCACGCCGATGATGGCGCCGAGCACCGCCTCGCGGCCGAATTCCAGCGCGACATGCCAGGCCGAGCTTTCGCCGACCGAAATCAGCTCGACCAGCATCAGGGTGAGAAATACCGCGAACGGATCGTTGGTGCCGGATTCGACTTCCAGCGTCGCGCCGACGCGCGGACGCAGGCGCAGGCCCTGCGCATGTACCAGCAGAAACACCGCCGCGGCATCGGTCGACGCCACCACCGCACCCACCAGCAGCGCTTCGGTCCAGTTCAGATCGAGCACATATCTGGCGACCGGCGCGGTGATCAAGGCCGTCAGCAGCACGCCGATCGTCGCCAGCACCATCGACGGCGCCAGCACCGCGCGGATGCTTTGAAACCGCGTTCGCAGGCCGCCATCGAACAGGATCAGCGCCAGCGCCACCGATCCCACCAGGTAGGTGGTGCGCACGTCGTCGAAGCGCAGCTGGCCGGGACCGGAATCGCCGGCCAGCATGCCGATGAACAGGAACACCAGCAGCAGCGGCGCGCCGAAGCGCAGCGCGAGCAGGCTCGACAGAATGCCGGCCATCACCAGAACCGCGCCTAGAAGAATCGCTATGCTGACCGAATCGAGAGAAGCCATGAGCTTTCGCAAATCATCGCAAATACCTGCAATTGCATCCTTATCGTCGCCACAGTTCGACGCCAACCCATTTCTTCCACCAGCGGCAATGTGCCCGATTTACCGGCCTCAACTCACTTCACCGGCGTGTCGTAGCGATGGCATCGGCGCTGCGGTTATGGGAACCTGCCGGATATTCGAATCAAGTTTGGCTGACGCCGATTTGCTGCCCTGAGCTGAGATTTTGACGATGGACCTGAATGACATCACCACTTTCCTGCACGCCGCGGCGCGCTCGGTCGGCGCAGAGGTCACTTCGCCATGGTTCTATCTGCAGCTCGGGCTGATTCTGGCCGGCGCCGGCATCGCGTTCGCCGCTGGCGCAGCCATTCGCTCGCGGCTCGACATGACCTCGCTCGCCATGGGCTGGCCGACACCGCTGCGGCTGTTCATGCGCGTGCTGGTCGGCAGCGCCTCGACAGCGGTGTTCGCGGTAGAGATGACGCTGGCGCGCGTGGTGATGCTGACGTCGACCTGGCCCAGCCGGAGCTATCTGCTTAGCGTAGCCGCCAACCTTGCCTTCGCATGGCTGATCATCCGCCTCGTCACATCGGTCATTCGCAACACGTTTATCGTCCGCCTGGTGTCGCTGTCGGCATGGCTGGTGGCGGCCTTGAGCATTCTCGGACAGCTTGAGCCGACCATCGACGCGCTCGACTCGGTCTCGATCGTGCTTGGCGGTCTGCGCCTGACGCCGTTGCTGCTGATCAAGCTCGGCGTGCTGCTGGTGGTGGCGCTGTGGCTGTCCAATATCGCCAGCAACTTCGTGGAAAGCCGGATCACGCGGTCCGGCGATCTGACGCCGTCGATCCAGGTGCTGCTGGTCAAGATGATCCGGCTCGCTTTGATGATATTCGCCGTCGCGGCGGTCATGAGCGCGGTCGGCATCAACCTCTCGGCGCTGGCGATCTTCTCCGGTGCTGCCGGTGTCGGCATCGGCTTCGGCTTGCAGAAGATCGTCGCCAATTTCATCAGCGGCATCATTCTGCTGGCGGATAAATCGGTGAAACCGGGCGATCTCGTCACCATCGGCGACAGCTCCGGCCGCATCAGCGCGATGAAGACGCGCTATATCTCGGTCGCCGCCGGCGACGGCCGCGAATTCCTGATCCCGAACGAGGATCTGGTGACGCAAAAGGTCACCAACTGGACCTACACCGACAAGAACACGCTGGTGAAAGTCAATTTCGGCACCAATTACGACGCCGATCCGCGGCTGGTCTGCAAACTGGCGATCGACGTTGCCGCGGCGGCGCCGCGTGCCATCAAGGGCAAGCCGCCGAACTGCATCCTGGTGGAATTTGCCGAGGCCGGCATGAAGTTTTCCCTGACCTTCTGGATCGCCGACCCGGAAGGAATGGACAATGTGAAGAGCGAGGTGATGCTGTCGCTGTGGGAGGCCTTCAAGCGCGAGGGCATCCGCGTGCCCTATCCGGTGCGCGAAATCCGCATCCGCGGCGGTACGCTGCCGGTCGAGACCACCGTCGAGGTTTCGAGCTGACGCCCGCGCCTTGCCGGCGAACTCAATTTGGGGTTGTTTGCTGAGGTTCCGGCCGAACCATGACATTGTGGCGTGCCAACCTTGGCTTGCACTAACAGCTCCGATCATTAAATTAGGGCCTCAAATCACCCGTTTCAGCCCTTTGCCCGAAGATAAGATCAGCCCATGAGCTACATCGAAGCCTCCGATACCTCGCTCCGCAAGACCGGGCAGATCAAGCTGCATGGGCCGAGCGGCTTCGCCGGCATGCGCAAGGCCGGCGCGCTGGTAGCCAAATGCCTCGATGAACTCACCGATATCGTCAAGCCGGGCGTGCCGACCTCGCGGATCGACGATTTCGTCCGCGACTTCGCCTTCGGCCATGGCGCCTTCCCCGCTACCCTGATGTATCGCGGCTATCGCTATTCGACCTGCACCTCGATCAACCACGTTGTCTGCCACGGCATGCCCGGGGACCGGGTGTTGAAGGAAGGCGACATCGTCAACATCGACGTGACCTTCATCGTCGAGGGCTGGTATGGCGATTCCAGCCGGATGTATGCGGTGGGCCCGATTGCCCGCAAAGCCGAACGGCTGATCGAGGTGACCTATGAGGCCATGATGCGCGGCATCGCCGCGGTGAAACCCGGCGCCACCACCGGCGACATCGGCCACGCCATTCAAAGTTTCGTCGAGCCGCAGGGCATGAGCGTGGTGCGCGACTTCTGCGGGCACGGCTTGGGCCGCATGTTCCACGACGAGCCGAACATCATTCATATCGGCCGGCCCGGCGAAGGCGTGGTGCTGAAGCCCGGCATGTTCTTCACCATCGAGCCGATGATCAATCTCGGCAAGCCGCATGTGAAGATCCTGTCCGACGGCTGGACCGCGGTGACGCGCGACCGCTCGCTGTCGGCGCAATTCGAGCATTCGGTCGGCGTGACCGCGGGCGGCGTCGAAATCTTCACGCTGTCGCAGCGCAACGCCGAAAAGCCGCCGGCCGCGGCGTAATTTCTGCCACGCAAGACCGATCATCTGACAATTCGCGGTTGCAAAACCTGGCCGGCGCGGCATGGTCAGGCGGTTCCCTGAACGGTGTGCTACAGTCGATGCCCGCGAATAGCAGCGATACGAAAAGACAACCCGGACCCGCCGAAACGCCGCATTATCACGGCCATCGCGAACGCCTGCGCGAGCGCTTTCATGGCGCCGGGCCGGACGCCTTGAGCGATTACGAGCTGCTGGAGATGGTGCTGTTCAGCGCCCGGCCGCGGGGCGACGTCAAGCCGCTGGCCAAAGCGCTGATCAAGACATTCGGCTCATTCGCCGAGGTCATTCACGCGCCCGAAACGCGGTTGCGGGAGGTCGCTGGTGTCGGTGACGTCGCGATCACGCAGCTCAAACTGATCGCCGCAGCCGCCAGCCGCATTGCAAAAGGCCAGTTGAAGGCGCGCACCCTGCTGTCGTCCTGGAATGACGTGATCGACTATTGCCGGACCAGCATGGCGTTCGCCGACAAGGAGCAGTTTCGCGTGCTGTTTCTCGACAAGCGCAACCAGCTGATATCAGACGAGGTGCAGCAGACAGGCACCGTGGACCACACCCCGGTCTATCCGCGCGAGGTGATCAAGCGCGCGCTGGAACTATCGGCCACGGCTGTCATCCTGGTGCACAATCATCCCTCCGGCGATCCGACGCCGTCGCAGGCGGATATCCAGATGACCAAGGCGATCGTCGATATCGCCGCTCCGCTCGGCATCGCCGTGCACGATCACATCATCGTCGGCAAGAACGGGCATGCCAGCTTGAAAGGGATGAAGCTGATCTAGCGACGATGGTTCTCTGGAACTTAAGCGGACCTGATCGCGAACTTCGTACAGCGAACCCCGGGGACAGGGTCAAGGCGGCCACGTTTTCTGCCGATCCGGTCACAAGAAGCCCGTTAAAATACGGGCACTTCTGCTCGCTGCATTGGCTTGCCGGAAAGCCAATCTTAAGACGGCTTGCTTAGTCTGGCGTCCGAAAATTGAATTAAAATCGGATCGCTGAGATGAGCAAGATGACCACGGCCGTGTCTCCGCGGAGCAGTATCTCGGCCGGCGGCCTGCTCAATCTTGTATTCCTCATCCTTGCTGTTGCGCTCGTTGCTTCGCTCGTCGTGCAGATGACCAGCGCCTGGACGGAACTGCGCATCGCGGGCCGCACCGGCGAGTTGGCCAAGATCGACGCCGCCCTGTTCGCAAGCGTGCAGGCGCTTCGGGTCAATCGCGGCGCATTGCAGACGGCGTTGCAATCGGACGACGATCCCAAAGCCAAGGTCGAGGAGATCCGGGCCAAAACCGATGCTCTCGTCAAGGCGACCTTGAATAGCGTGTCGCCGGATCTCTCTGAGGGGACGGCACAGCGCATCGCCGAGACCATGCGCCACTGGACCGAAGTCGGATCACTCCACAGCCAGAATACCGCACTCGCGGCAAAACCGCGGGCGGAGCGCGATCTCAAGGCCACCGATGGCTGGTTCAAGGCCGTCACAACCGTCATCAACGACATCTCTGATATCTCGCGGCGGATCGCCGCCGAAGCCAGGCTCTCGGATCCGATTGTTGGCGAGTACGTGCTCGCCCGGCAATATGCCTGGGCGATCCGTGAGGCCATCGGTAATGAGTCCGGCTCAATGCGCGCGCAATTCGGTATGAACAAGCCGATGACTGCGGCGCTGAGTTTGCATGTTGCCGCGCTCCGCGGCTCGGCCAGCCGCTCGTTCGCGGCGCTCGAGGATTTGCTGGCGCGACCGGACGCGCCGGCGACCATCGTCACCGCTGCCGCTGCCGCCAAAACGGTGATGGCCCAGGGTATTGCCGCGCGCGACGCGGCCTTCGCTTCCCTCGGTAGCGACAAGTCGATCTCGCCGACGGAGTGGCTGGAGTTGTCCGCAATTTCCTTTCCGTCAGTGATCAAGATTGCCGATGCCGCGATCGCCGGCATGGCGATCCATGCCGCGCAGCGCCACGCCGACGCAGTTCTCCGCCTTTCAGTCGTCGGCGCCGCGCTTGTTATCAGCGCTGGCTGCGGTATCGGCGGGCTGCTGCTGGTACGACGCCGGGTGATCGGGCCGGTGCGCTTCCTGACCGCGGTCATCGGCCGATTGGCCGGCCGCGACTTTGCCACCCCCGTTCCGACGCTGGGGCGGCACGACGAGTTCGAGGTCATGGCCAAGACGCTCGAGGAATTGCGCGCCAACGCTGCCGATGCCGAGCGCCTGGTCGGCGAGCGCCAGGCGACGCAGCAGGCAGAGGTCGAGCGCGCAACCACTCTGCGCAACCTTTGCCGCAGCTTCGACGCGACGGTGCGCGAAACCTTGACCGGTGTTGGTGGCGCCACGCGTGCGATGACCGCTGCAGCGGACGAGATGGCCGAAATCGCCAGCACGGCGACGACGCAGACCAACGAGATTGCCGTCGCCGTGCAGGGGACCGTTGCGCGTATTGGCGCGGTTTCGTCCGCGGTCACCGGGATGAAAGCCTCGATCTCCGAGATTGCCGGCAATGTCGAGCGATCGGCGCGCCTGACCTCGTTGTCGGCGCAGGACGCCACCGCTACCGAGCGCTCGATCGGCGATCTGGCGAACACCGCCGAGCGCATCGGCAACGTCGTCATCCTGATTCAGAACATCGCTGCGCAGACGAATCTTCTGGCCCTCAACGCCACGATCGAGGCGGCTCGCGCCGGCGAGGCCGGCAGGGGCTTCGCGGTCGTGGCTGGCGAGGTCAAGGCGCTGGCGTCACAGACGGCCAAAGCTACTGAAGAGATCTCCAGTCAGGTCGCCGCCATCCAGGGCGCCGCCGGCGGGGCCGTCGAAGCGATTAGCGGCATCGCCAAGCGCATCAGCGAGATGGATCAGCTTGCCAGCATGGTCGCCGCCGCGGTCGAGGAGCAGGACGCAGCGATGGGCCAGATCGCCGACGACGCCGGCGAGGTGTCGCGTACGACCGAATTGGTGTCCGAACGTCTCGGGGCGGTGCGTGAAGCCGCCGCTCGGACCGGCGGCGCAGCCGACGCAATGCGCGGAGAGGCTGAGCGCGTCGCTCGCGAAGCCGACGGGCTGAGCCAGCAGGTGGTGACGTTCGTCGGCGAGATCGCCGCAGCCTAACACTCGCTCCCGAGCGGCATGAATTGGGCTCACCCACCCTATAAGTTCGTCGCCGCGACGGGGCGCGCGTTACCTTGGGCACTGAAGACGAATCGGGCCGCCTCAACCAGGCGGCCCTTTGCTCGGAAGGTTCGGCGACAGCTCAGCTTCAGTTGAGCGAGGGAGTGAGCAGAGCGATCGATTCGATGATATCGAGGGTCGCGCCTGACGTGTCGTTTCCGCGAAGCGTCTGGTCGCCGAAGTAAATGCGCAGACCCGCCAATACCCGATGGTCGTACACGCGCTCGGGCGTAAAGGAGGTTCGCGTACCCTGATAGGTCCCGAAAATCGCGAACGGCGACATATCGAACTTGTATTCGACTTTCCCGCGCCACAGCAATGTGTCGAAACCCACATTGGGCGCGCCGACCGTGAAATCGTGCGAGCCGTTGGCGTAGAACAGCGTGCCTTCGAGGCGCAGGTTCGGAGTCGCATAATAGCGCGCCGTTCCGCGCACGAACCACGCCCAAACGGTGTCGAGCGTCCCAGGACCCGAACTGAGGCCGCCGATCGTGGTGTCGTAACCGGCCTGGCCGTAAAGCGTGAACGCATTCCAATAGAGCTGGCCTTCGACGCCGCCGATGCCGTGACGGACCGCGGCGGGCATGAGTTCATCGGGGGAGGCATCGCCGGCACCGGCGAACACGCCGATCAGGCCGCGCTGGTCACGCCAGCTCGCATGGGCGGCGATCAGATAGCTCTGTGCCGAAAAGCGGCTCGGGCCGCTGGTTTGGCCGGTATAGTTCGCCCCGTCCCCCTGGACATCGAACTGAACACTCGCATTGCGTGACCACCAATAGTTAACCCGCCCGCCCCGCCGAGCACCCAGGCTCGGCTGTTCTCGGTTCCGTCCGACTCACTCTCGTTATTCCACGCGCCGCCGGTATAAAGCTCAAGATAGCCGCTCAGCGCGGGTATCGGCTCAACGACGGGCGCCTTTGTGGGCATCACCCCTAGATCGGCCGCGCGGGAAGCACCTATCGAGAGCATCAATGGGACGATGATTGCGAAAACCCCAATGCGTGACATGTCTAAAGCCCCCTTCTCGACGCTGTTCACCTTGTCGCCATTCGGGGGCGACTCCCCGGTGCGGGAACGATGGATCGGGCCGATGAGCGCCGCTTGGGCGTAGAGGAACTCGGACTAGGCCGAATGCGAACTCGACGCTGATTCCCGAAGAGCGATGCAATCGTGCAACAGTGGTCACGTGCTTTCCCGGGGGAAGCATTCCAGGGATTGAATTGGTGACGCGCGATGCTGCCCCGATTGTGGGCAATGTTCGCCCGCAATTGCCGATTGAAGTCGGGCCGGATCATGCCATATCGTGGCCGCTGTCTCCCCGGAAGGGCGGGGTGGCGTTGGAGCTGGGGCTACGCGATGCCCGCCGCAGCGGACGATTTCGCGATCATCAGGTTCTCGACCGATGCGCTGCCGGAGCGCGACCGGGTGCCAATGCTGCGCGACTTCTACGGCCCCATCGCGCGGCTCGACATTGAGCCGGTGCCGGGCGAGCCCTTGCATTTCGAGGCCGTCGCACGAGTCGTGCCCGATCTTGCCATCTCCACCCTGGCATTCTCGGCCGTGCGTGCTCAGCGGACCCGCGCATTGATCGCCGACGGCAACGACAACTGCTTGTTCTCCGCGCTCCATTCTCCAGGCAACACGGTTTTCCAGCGCGGGCGCGAAGTTCTGCCTGCCGAAGGATCAGGCACCCTGTTGTCGCTGGCAGATCCGTTCACATGCACGACCGTCGGAGGGATCGCGCGCGGCATGAGTCTGAGCGTGCCGCGCAAGGTGCTGGCCGCAAGCGTACCGCGGCTTGAGGACGGCTTTGGACACGCGTTCCCGGATTCGGAAGCCCTGGGGCTGCTCACAGGCTATGTCGGGCTGCTGGAACGGGACCACCTGCTGGCGAGCCCCGATCTGCGCCGGCTCGTCGTCACGCATGTGCATGATCTGGTCGCGCTCGCGCTAGGTGCCTCGCGCGACGCCGCCGAGATCGCGACCGGCCGCGGGCTGCGTGCTGCGCGTCTCCACGCGATCAAGGCCGACATCCGCGCTTCGCTCCGTGGGCAGCTCAGTTCGACGACAATTGCGGCGCGCCACGGCGTGACGCCGCGCTATGTGCAGGCGCTGTTCGAGGACGAGGGCGTGACCTTCTCGCAGTTCCTGATCGGCGAGCGGCTTGAGCGCGTCTACCGTATGCTGCGCGATCCGCTGCAGATGGCACGTCCCATCAGTGCCATCGCCTACGAGGCGGGCTTCGGCGACCTCTCCCATTTCAACCGCGCCTTTCGGCGCCGCTACGGCGCGACCCCCTCCGACGTGCGCGCAGCGGCAAAGCGCGAGCGGAGCGGGTGAACTTGCTGACCCGAATCCGGACCGCTGTCGCGGTCGAGCGGCATGGTGCGCGCAAAACTCGGCCGCGCCGCGTGCCGGTCGCAATAGAAGGCGAGATGGGTCGCAGCCGTGAGAGCCTCCGCGCCTTCGGGAAATTGCCGGACCCGATAGAGGATCGGCAGCAGATTGATGTCGGCGAAGGTGAAGTGCTCGGCGACGAGACAGCCGGTCCTGGCGACCGCCCTGTCGAGAATTCCCAATTGCTCGCGCACCGCCGGCATGACGGCTTCGATCGCCTCCCGGTCAGGCGCTCCGTTGGCAGTCTTCGGGGCGATATACGCGAAGAGATAGGTCCGGATCAGGGTGCGGTCCATCACCGTGTTGACGGGCGAGACCCATTGCTCGGTGAGCGCGGCGAGGCGGGGATCGGATGGAAAGACCGGAGGGCCCGGGAAGCTGCGATCGAGATAGGTGGCGATGGCCTTGGATTCGAACAGCTCGACCTCGCCATGGCGCAGTACCGGCATTTTGCCCAGGGGATGAATCGCAAGGAGCTCCGGCGCGCCCAACGGCCGCTCCGTCAGCACATATTCTATCCCCTTCTCCTCGCAGACCATGCGCACGACCCACGTGTACGTCGATCGCACAGAACCGATGATCTCTGGTTTCGGCATGGCCTGTCTCCCGCGGGGTCAGCCGGCAATTTTCGTCATCCGGTCGAAGGAATCAACCGCTCAGCCCGTGGCGAGCGGCATCAGCCCGCCATTGTCTGCGCTGTCAGGCTTTAGCCGTCAGGTTGATCCTGCACGCTGCGGCTTTGACCTAAATCAAGCCGGAATGGCGCAAGTGACCTAGGTTGAATGATTCTCCGTTGGGGGGAACAGGAGATAAAGATGTCTTTTAAAGAAGAAATTACCAAGGCTATCGGCGCCCATGGAATGTGGAAGGCGCACCTCAGGTCGGCGATCGAGACCGGCAAGACGGATGCGAGCATAACGGATGTCGGAAAGGACAACGTCTGTGCATTCGGACAGTGGTTATACGGGTCGCACCTTGACTCCGCGGCCAGAAGCACCGGCGAGTTCAAGGAAGTGCAGAAGCTGCATGCAGAGTTTCACAAGGCCGCGGCTCACGTGCTGCAACTCGCCGTGCAAGGAAAGAAGGTCGAGGCCGATAAAATGATGGCGCAGGATAGCGTATTTGTCGACGTGTCGGGGCGGCTGACCTCGGCCATGATGCATTGGCAAAAGTCTGTGGCCTGATAGCAACGTCGCGCAACCGTCTCGGTCATTAAGTCGACGAACCAGCCCGCGGCGGATCGACATGCGCCTTGAAAGAACGTGGCCGGCTTTACGTGGCTCGGGACTAGGTGCACGATCACATTATGATTGGCAGGAATGTCCATGCGAGCATGGTTTCCAGTGGGTAAGTCTCCATGAGAAGCACGCTGTCGATTGTCATTGTTTCGTTGATGATTGCAGCCGTTGCCTGGGCTATTCCCTTCACGGCTCCTATGGTTTGGAGCTATTGGACATCAGGCATTTGGTGCGCCATCGTCATCGGCGCGATCGCAGTTCATGGCAAGCGAGGGCTCTGGGTCCTTCTGGGTGCACCGTTGGCCCTGTGGCACATCGCGTTTGCTGCTTTTATCTATATCGTCTGGCGCTGAGCGAACTACGTGGAAACGAGCGCCGTACCAAGGAGCGGTTTTGAACTAGCCAACTCCATCTCTCGGACGAGGCAACCATCCGGGAATTACTGCCGCAGCATGATCAGCGGATCGGCGCTGTCGGGCACCCGCCGCCACTGCGCGTTGTCGTCGGCCTCGAAACGCCAGACCTCGCCGCTCGCCGACATCAGCAACAACTCGCCGCGCTCCAGCCGCCATACCGTCGGGGCAAAGGCGACGACGGCCGGATCACAGCGCGGCTTGAGGAAGACCGCGAAATTGTCCGGCGTCGCCTCCGTGTTGGTCAGGGTCAGGCCGCAGAGCGATTGGCCATTGCCGCGAACCATCGCCCAGTCGCCGATCATCTGATCCATCGATTTTGCCAGCGAACGTGCGGCGGCGAGGTTCTGCAAGATGTAGATGCCCTCGCCTTGCCTCAGGCCTTCGAAAATCCCGCTCTCGACTTCGGTAAAGTCGATCACCGGCTGCCCCGCCGCATCCTGCAGCCGCACGATATCAAGACCTTTGATATTCCAGGCCGTGATATCCCTGGTGAAGGGCAGCGCCGCCGCGCAACCGGGCTCGAGTTCAAGCTTCAGGCCCTGCGGGGTCGAATCGCTCTTCAGCGTGACCACGCAGGTCTTGCTGCGTTCGGTGGTCGAGAGCTCCCACTGACCGATCATATCTTTCTTCAGGGTAGCGGCATCCTGCGAGCGAACCGGCGATCCGCAGACGACCAGTGCCGACAGCGCCGCAAGCGCAATGCCAAAGCGGCCTGTCATCAGCGGCTCTTCACCGGGGTCTCCGGCACCGGCGTCAGCGGCGGCTTTCCCGCGAACCAGGCTTTCAGATTGTCGACCACCAGCTGGTCCATGGCATTTCGCGTCACCACCGAAGCGGAGCCGATATGCGGAAGCAGCACCACGTTCTGCATGGCGCGCAGTTCATCCGGCACGGTCGGTTCGTTGGCGAACACATCGAGCCCGGCGGCCAGAATGGCCCCCGACTTCAGCGCTGATATCAGGGCCGGCTCATCGACGACCGAGCCGCGCGCCACGTTGATGATTACGCCACGCGGACCGAGCGCCTTCATGACATCGGCGTTGATCAGCTTGGCGGTCGCGGCGCCGCCGGGGATGATGACCACCAGCGTATCGACCGCCTTCGCCATCTCGATCAGATCAGGATAATGCTTGTACGACACGCCGGGCGCCGGATGGCGCGAATGATAGACCACGGGAACACGCGACGCGTCGAGCCGGCGTCCGATCGCCTGGCCGATCCGGCCCATACCGACCATCCCGACCTTGCGATCCCTCAGCGAGCCTACACTCAGGGGAAAATTCTGTGTCATCCAGAGGCCGGAACGCAGATAGCGGTCGGCCTTGATGAACTCGCGCAGGGTAGCAATCAATAGTCCCATTGCGATGTCCGCGACCTCTTCGGTCAGGACATCAGGCGTGTTGGTGACGACGATATTGTGCTCTCGTGCGTATGCGGTGTCGATGTGATCGTAGCCGACGCCGAAAGTGGAGACGATCTCGAGCTTCGGAAACAGCGACAGCGTTGCGCTGTCGCCGCGCACCGAGTTGTAGGTGACCGCGGCCCCGCGGATCTTGCCGGCGACCGCCGGATTCAATCGCTCAAGGTCGTGCTTGGTTTCAAAGGAATGCAGGACGAACTGGTCGGAAAAGCCGTTGTCGACGATCGGCTTGCTCGGCCCATAGATCAGCAAATCGATCTTCTCGGAAGAAATATTCCCGCCAACCATCAGTTTTCCTTTCCAAGCGCGCTCTCGTGCCAGCGCCGCAACACCAGATGCGAGGTTAGCGCCAGCAGCACATAAATGACAATCCCGGCGGCGGAGAGCAACAGCAACGCTGCGAACATTCTGGGAATGTTGAGACGGTAGCCGGATTCGGCGATTCTGTAGGCAAGACCGGACCCCGCACCGGCGGAGCCCGCCGCGATCTCGGCGACCACGGCGCCGATCAACGACAGGCCGCCCGCAATCCGCAATCCGCCGAGGATGAACGGCAGGGCGGCAGGCAATTTGAGAAGACGCAGGGTCTGCATCCGCGACGCGCCGTAAAGCTGAAACAGGCCGGCCAGGTTTCGATCCACGGAATTCAGTCCAAGCGTGGTGTTGGACAGTACCGGAAAGAATCCGACGATCCAGGCGCAGACGACGACGGCGGTCTGCTGCGGAAGATAGATCAGCAGCAGTGGCGCGATCGCAATGACCGGCGTGACCTGCAGGATGACGGCATAGGGAAACAGGGAGTATTCCAGCCATTTCGATTGATTGAACAATAGCGCCAATACGACGCCGCCGGCAGCAGCGGCGGCGAACCCCTCGAGCGTGGTCAGCAGCGTGACCAGGAGCGATTGCGACAGCACCGGCCAGTCCTGAACGAGCGTCCGGAAAACCGCTGACGGTGCCGGCAGCACATAGGGCGGAATATCGTTAAGCCGCACCACCAGCTCCCATACCGCGATGCCAGCCGCGAGCACGACGATGGGAAGCAGGACTCGGACAAGGCGCAGGGTGCGGCTGTCCGGCGTCGCCTGCTCGGCGGATAATGGCGGTGTCTGCAAGGAGCTCATGAACCGGGCTGCCCCGGATGCAACGGCGCCAGCGCGTTGGAGACCATCCGGCAATAGCCGGCATAACCAGCCGACGTTCGGAAATCCTCTCCACGCGGCTCAGCGGCGTCGATGCGAAACTCCGCGCCGATGCGTCCCGGCCGCGACGTCATCACGATCACCCGCTGCGACAGATACACCGACTCGAACACGGAATGCGTGACGAAGATGACGGTCTTGCGCAAATTGCGCCACAGCGAGAGCAGATCGTTGTTGAGGCGGAAACGGGTGATCTCGTCGAGCGCGGCAAACGGTTCGTCCATCAGCAGGATGTCGGGATCGGTGACCAATGCGCGCGCAAGCGAGACCCGCATCTTCATGCCGCCCGACAATTCGCGCGGCAAGGCGTCGGCAAATTCGGCAAGCCCCACCTGCGTCAACGCCTCGCCGACGCGGGCGTTCGCCTCCGCGGCCGGTGCATGCGCAAGTTTCAGCGGCAACCGCACATTGTCGCGGACGCTGGCCCACGGCATCAGCGTCGGCTCCTGAAACACAAAGCCGATGGAATGTCCCGGGCGCGCCTGACCGGCACGATTTGAAACGCGGACGGTGCCGGATGTCGGCGCGCTGAGGCCTGCGATCAGGCGCAGCGCGCTCGACTTACCGCAACCCGATGGCCCGAGCAGCGACACGAATTCGCCTTTGCCCACGTCCAGGTCGAGCGGCCCCAGCGCCATGACGCCGCTGTCATAGAGCTTGGTAACCCCGCGCAGGCTCACCGCGGGGCCGGCGCTACGGGAGTCCAGTACAGACAAGGCTGTGGGCTCGGCCATCGCGCCTCTAGTTCTTTGGCCGCAGATCGAGGCCGACGCCCTTGTTGATGAAGCGAAGCGTGTAAGCCTTGCGGAAGTCGATGCCGGGGCGTACCACGCCGGCCCGCACCATCTTGTCGAAGAAGCTTGCTACCCGTGCGTCGGTCATGGCGCCGATGCCGTCGCGCAAGGCATCGCCGGAATCGACAATGCCATATTCCTTCATCTTGCTGACCGAGTAGGCGAGCAACTCGTCGGTCATTTCCGGATTGAGCTTCTTGATCATCGCGTTAGCAGGCGCGTTGTCGCCATACAGGTAATTGTACCAACCGATGACAGAGGCGTCGACGAAACGCTGAACCAGGTCCGGCTTCTTGTCGGTAAGCTCGCGGCGGGTCTCGATCAAGGTAGAGTAGGTGTTGAAACCATAATCCGCCAGCAAGATGATCCCCGGCTTGAATTTGGCGGCTTTTTCGATCGCGAACGGCTCCGAGGTGACATAGCCCTGCATCGCGCTTTGCTTGTTGGCGAGAAACGGCTGCGAGTTGAACGTGTAAGGCCTGACTTTTTCCTCGCTGAATCCATATTCGGACTTCAGCCACTGAAAATAGCTGGAGATCCCTTCCTTGGACACGAACATTGTCAGCGGCTTGAGGTCTTCGAGTTTTGTGATCTTCGATTCCGGATGGGTCAGGAAGATCTGCGGATCCTTCTGGAACATGGCGGCGACCGTCACCACCGGCACGTTGTTGGCGACCGCATCGAACGACATCAGGGTGTTGGCGGCCATGAAGAAGTCAAGCTTGCCGGCAATCAGCAGCATGCGATTGTTGTCGTTCGGACCGCCCGGCACGATGGTGACGTCAAGTCCGTATTTTTTGTAGGTGCCGTCGGCCAGGGCCTGGAAAAATCCGCCGTGCTCGGCCTCGGCAACCCAGTTGGTTCCGAACGAGACCTTGTCCAGCGCGGTTTGGGCGCCCGCGGGCGAGATGGCCGTAACAACGGCCGCCAGGCCGGCAATTAACACTCGCGGCAAAAAAGCCGGGTTCATGATTGGACTCCGTCGATCGTTCTGGCCCATGATAGGAAGCACTGGACGTTTGATACGCCCCCGGAATGATACAAACTACCTTGCAAATCCATCTAAAGAAACATTACGCTCGATGACTTCAACCGTTCCTCCCCGCGATTGGACCGACATTCACTGGCCTGACATCGGCGGGGCTAGGCCGGCGCGATGGATTGCGGTCTTGCCGCTGGCGGCCACCGAACAGCACGGTCCGCATCTGCCCGTCGGCACCGATGTCATGATTGCGCAGGCCCATCTTGCGCGGGTGCGCGAGCTTCTGCCTGACAATATTCCCGCCACGTTCCTTCCAATTCAACCGGTCGGAATTTCCACCGAGCACATCGACTATCCCGGCACGCTGACGCTGCCGACTGATGTTGCGCTGAAGACCTGGACGGCGCTTGGGATGAGCGTCGCGCGCGCCGGTATCAAGAAGCTGGTCATGGTCACCAGCCATGGCGGCAACAGCGCAGCCATGACCCTTGTTGCGCAGGATCTGCGCGCGAGATGCGGGCTTCTCGCAGTCACCACGGGATGGTACCGGTTCGGCGCACCGGAGGGATTGTTTTCCGCGGAAGAATTGCGGCACGGCATCCATGGCGGCGCGGTCGAGACATCGATCATGCTGGCGCGATATCCGCAACATGTGCGCAGCGATGGGATCGCCGATTTTCGCTCCGCCGGTATTGCGATGGAAAAGGATTATCGCTGGCTTTCAGCGAACCGGCCGGCGCCGTTCGCCTGGCAGGTCCAGGACCTTCACTCAAGCGGCGCCGTCGGCAATGCGACGCAGGCGTCGGCGGAGAAAGGCCAGCGCATGCTCGATCACAGCGCAGGTGCGTTCTGCGAGTTGCTGGCCGATGTCGACAAATTCGATCCGGAAACGTTTTCGCAGGGCCCGAGGGTCTGACGTCCGTTCCGTTAACTACTTGTAATATTTGAGGAGTAGCCGGATCTCGGAATTTCCGAGGCGCGATTCGAACCGGATTCGGAAACGCTCCGACCAACTGGGCATGCGGGCCAAAGCGGGCCGCTCTCAACCGGATGGAGTTTCTCATGTCGATCAAAACCAAAATTGCCGCTCTCGCCCTCGCCACACTGGCCGTCACCGGCAGCATGGCTTCCACCACCACCCAGGCAGAAGCCAGGGGCCTCGGCTGGGGCATCGGAGCCGGCCTGCTCGGCGCCGCCGTGGTCGGCAGCGCGATCGCTGCCAGCGATGGCTACTACGATGACGGCGGCTATCGCCGCTGCGACTGGGTTCGCCAGTACGACGTCTACGGCAACTACATCGGCCGCGTTCGTACCTGCAACTACTGATGATCGACCGAGCTGGAGCCGGTTCGGTTCTGACTGAATCAGAGCCGAGGCTCCAGGTCTCTGTTTGACGCGTTTTCTTCACGCGAACCGGCATCCACCCGCATCAAGTGCGGGGCAGGCTTTCGCTCGAAAACGCTCTCATCGTGGATCCTGCGTCCGGCACGGGCGCCTCATCCACCCCGTGTCGCACCCGACCCGCCCGGTTGTCCCCCCGGGCGGGTCAACTTTTTGAATCCCGAACGATTTGACCCGGTGAGCGGTGTTGCACGCCCGTCACTCGACGATGCCATGCAACAGCGTCTCCAGGTCATTGCAATTGCCCTCGGTGCCGACGCCCGTCACCTGATTGACTTAGTATAGGGGGGTATCCTATATCGCCCTGATGGCGCATACCATCAGAGACAAGAAAAAGCTGCTGGCCCGGGTACGTCGTATCCGCGGCCAGGTCGAAGCCATCGAGCGCGCGCTGGGCGAAGAGGCCGAATGCGAGCGCATCATGCATATGATTGCGGGGATTCGCGGCGGCGTCGCGGGCCTGATGGCCGAGGTGGTCGAAGACCACATCCGTACCCATCTCGTCGACCCCCAGAAGAATCCGGGCGCGCTTAACGCCGATGCGGCGGATCAGCTCATCGAAGTGATTCACACCTATCTGAAGTAAGAGAACATCATGATCGAGGCAGATTCAGTATTTCAGCTTCCCCCGCACGATCACGTCTTTCTGGGCAAGGATCACGACAAGGCGGAGCGCCGGACCTGGGCAGTGATCATCCTTTGCAGCGTCATGATGGTCGCCGAAATCGTCGGTGGTGCTCTGTTCGGCTCTTTGGCCCTTATTGCCGACGGGTTGCACATGTCGACGCATGCCGGCGCGTTGCTGCTGGCCGCGTTGGCTTATACCTATGCCCGCAAGTATGCCAACGATCGCAGTTTCAGTTTCGGCACCGGAAAGTTCGGCGATCTGGCGGGATACTCCAGCGCCATCGTTCTGGCGATGATTGCCCTGCTGATCGGCTACGAAGCCGTATCGCGCCTGCTCAACCCGATTCCCATCAGCTTCGACGAGGCGATCCCGATTGCCGTCCTTGGTCTGGCGGTCAATATCGCGAGCGCCTGGTTATTGTCCGGCGGGCATCATCACGGTCACAGCCATGATCACTCTCACGGCCATGGTCACGACGAAGAAGCTCGTCGCATCGCGGTGGGCCGCCGCATTCTGGAAATCGAGGTCTTCGAAGACAACGTGCCCCCGCGTTTTCGCGTCAGGGCAGATCGAGGAGTGTCGCTGGAGGCCTCCGATGTCACTATCGAGACCATCAGGCCGGATGGCAGCCGCCAGCTCTTCACGTTCGAAGACCGGGGTGGATATCTGGAGTCGCGCAACGAGATTCCGGAACCGCATGCCTTTCTCGCCAAGGTTCGCTCGGTGCAAGAGGGCCAGCAACATGAAGGCGAATTGGAATTCGAAGAGCACGATCACGGGGCTGGGCACGGTACGCATCACCGCGACAACAATATGCGGGCCGCCGTCATTCATGTTTTGGCCGATGCCGCCGTATCCGTTTTGGTCATTGCCGGGCTGCTCACGGCACGTGCGTTCGGCTGGCTCTGGATGGACCCGCTTGCAGGATTGATCGGAGCGGTCGTGATTGCGAATTGGTCGTTCGGCCTTATGCGCGATACCGGCGGCATCCTGCTCGATCGCACGCCGGATCCGCGCATGGCGGAGAGGGTCCGCAAGGTGATCGAAAGCGAGGGAGACCGGGTCACCGACCTGCATCTTTGGCGGCTTGGGCCCGGGCATCTCGGCGCCATCGTCTCGGTCGCAACTACCGGGGCGCATGAGGCGGCGCATTACCGGCGGAGATTGGCCAGATTCGCCGACTTGTCCCATGTCACCGTGGAGGTCCAACACCCCCATGCAGCGGATGGCTAACCCCGCGCGCCCGGCTGTCCCCCAGGGGGTAATCCAATCCCGAACGATTCCATTGCGCTGTGTTGCACGCACGTCACTAGAGGATGCCATTCAGCAGCATCTCCGGTGTTCTTTCTTCCAATTGCGAACGGTTTGCAATAACGCTGGGGAATGAAACGCGCCTCCGTTTGATCTGGCTTTTGACCGCAACAAACGGCAAATCCGGACCGGCGGGATCGATGGGCTTCATTTCATTGGTGGCAGCGCGCCGGCAAATTTGCAGTGATGACGAAAGAGACCGCCGGAATGCTCGCGCTGGGAATATTCGCACGATGAACCGCCGCAGCCGATCCTGGGCGAGCGAATTCGCGGGCGTGGGCTTAAGCCTGCTCGTGCTCGATTATCCTGCTGTCGCCGCCGACGTCAGCATGCCCGTCAAGGCTCCCCATCTTCAGCCGGTGTTCGATTGGACCGGGTTTTATATCGGCGCGCATGCCGGCTTCGGCCGCGGCTCCTCAAGCGCAGTGCTTACGGATCCGGCACCGACCACAACCAGCAACTCCTTCGACGGCATGGTCGGCGGCGTGCAGGCCGGTTACAATTATCGACTGCCATCGGGGATACTGCTCGGAGCCGAAGCCGATATCTCCTTTCCCAATTATCTCACCTCGAATTCGATCGTCTCCTCGTTGGCGACGGCGCGGTCCGCTGTCACCGAACAGTGGGACTATATGGGGACCGCACGCGGCCGCGTCGGCTACGTCGCCGGTCCGTGGCTGACCTATGCCACCGGCGGGCTCGCATGGGCCGGCGAGCGCTTCCTCAACGCGCCCGCCATCGGTAACAGCGAAAAAACACTGAACACCCGGCTCGGCTGGGCCGCCGGGGGCGGGGTGGAATATGCCTTTGCTCCGCACTGGAGTGTGCGGCTGGAATATCTCTACAGCCAGTTCGGAAAGGCCGAGGTCAGGTTTCCATTGGGCACTCAAGTTGGATCGACGCTGGATTTCCAGTCGCTCCGCGTCGGCCTCAACCGCAAGATCGACTGGCCGGGTTCGGGCAATTTCACACCGAAGACAGCGCTGACGGATCCCGAATCCGATCGCTGGGAAATCCACGGTCAGACGACGTTCCTGCCGCAAGGCTATCCGGCATTCCACGCGCCCTATAGCGGTCCGAACAGCCTGACGCCGGCATCGCAGATGCAGGAGACCTGGAGCAACAGCCTGTTCCTGAACGCCCGGCTCTGGGAGGGCGGCGAGGTCTATTACAACCCCGAGCTGCTGCAGGGATTCGGACTGAACAATACGGTGGGAGTCGCGGGGTTTCCCAGCGGCGAAGCGCAAAAATCCAATTTCCCCTACCCGCATTACAATACGTCGCGGCTGTTTCTGCGCCAGACCTTCGGGTTCGGCGGCGAGCAGGAAGAGCTTGCTAGCGGACCGAGCCAATTGCCAGGCAAAGTGGACGTCTCGCGGCTGACGCTTCAGGCCGGCAAATTCGCCGTCATCGATATCTTCGATGGCAACGCCTATGCCAAGGACAGCCGCAAGGATTTCATGAACTGGTCGATGTGGGCGCCGGGAGCCTTCGACTATGCCGCGGACAAGCTTGGGCTCGCCTACGGCGCGACAGCGGAGCTCAATCAGAAACAATGGGCGCTCCGCGCCGGTTATTTCCTGATGGATGCCGAATCGAATTCGAACAACTTCGATACCAGGGTATTCCAGCGCGGCGAATACGTGGTCGAACTGGAAACCCGCTATTCGCTGTTCTCCCAGCCGGGAAAGCTGCGGACCATCGCGTGGCTCAACAGCGCCAATTCCGGAAGCTACCGCGACACGCTGAACAATCCGGCGCTCAATCTCGACATCTCGCAAACCCGCATCGGCCGCATCAAATACGGCTACGTCATCAACCTCGAACAGGCCTTGACCGACGAAGTCGGATTGTTCGGCCGCTGGAGCTGGAACGACGGCAAGACCGAGATCATGGCGTTCACCGATATCGATGCCAGTCTCTCGCTCGGCGCCTCGATCAAGGGCACCAGATGGGGCAGGCCCGACGACGTGATCGGGATCGGCGGCGCGATCAACGCGCTCTCCCGTGATCACCGCGACTTCCTTGCGGCGGGCGGGCTCGGCCCCCTGATCGGGGACGGCCAGCTCAATTATCGGCCGGAGCGAATCCTCGAAAGCTATTATGCGTTCGCGCTCAACAAGCAGCTCACATTCACCGCAGACTATCAATTCATCACAAACCCCGCCTATAACGCCGATCGCGGGCCGGTCTCGATTTTCTCGGGCCGTTTGCACGGCGAGTTCTAGACAAGGCGGCTTTTATGGCCCTTCAGGATATTCGGGCGCCGACATTGGGGCAGGCGCTGCGGCCCAACATCTGGGATGTGGTTGCGCTGGTTTTCGTGATCGGCGCCATGGTGCTGATCGTCTACGGCGGTGAGCAGACCGCGGCGCCGTTGTCGACCCTCGACGTCGCTCCGGTATCGCTCGATCCGGCCAATCTTCCGGCTTACGCGTTGCGAACGACAATGCGGATGTTGCTGGCCATCGTTTGCTCGATTGTTTTCACCTTCATCTATGCCGCCCTTGCCGCCAAGAGCCGGCGTGCCGAGATGGTGCTGATCCCGCTGCTCGACATCCTGCAATCGGTGCCGATCCTCGGCTTTCTGACCTTCACCGTCGTCTTCTTCATGAACCTGTTTCCCGGCCGCGTGTTCGGCGCCGAGCTCGCCTGCGTGTTCGCGATCTTCACCAGCCAGGCCTGGAACATGACGTTCAGCATGTACCAGTCGATGCGCAACGTCCCGAAGGATCTGGAAGAGGCGTCGCAAAGCTTCCACCTCAGCGGCTGGCAGCGCTTCTGGCGGCTCGATGTGCCGTTCGCCATGCCGGGCCTGATCTGGAATACGATGATGTCGATGTCGGGCGGCTGGTTCTTCGTGGTGGCGTCGGAGGCGATCACCGTCGGCAACACCACGGTCACGCTGCCGGGCATCGGCTCCTACGTCGCGTTGGGCATTCAAAAGCAGAATCTGCCCGCGATCGGCTACGCCATTCTGGCGATGCTCCTGGTTATCATCGCTTACGACCAGTTGCTGTTTCGGCCGGTCGTGGCCTGGGCCGACAAATTCCGGTTCGAGCAGACCGCCTCGGCGAGCGCACCGACATCCTGGATGCTTGATCTGTTTCGGCGGACCCGTGCTCTGCGCGCCCTGTCGTATCCCTTTGCGGTCCTGAACAAGGCCGTCTCGAATTTGCATGTCGCGCTGCCAAGCCAATTGAGAATGGTATCGAAAGAGAGAGGCCGGCCATCGCGCGTTGTCGATGCCGTCTGGCTTGCCTTTATCATCGCAAGCACCGGCTACGCCTCCTGGAGAGTCTATGAGTATCTCTCGGCAACGTTGAGCCCGCTGGATGTCTTCAGCGCCGTTGGCTACGGGTTCATTACACTGGCTCGCGTCATCGTGCTGATTGCCCTGGCGACGCTGATATGGGTACCGGTCGGAGTCTGGATCGGACTTCGGCCAAAACTCGCCGAGCGGATACAGCCGCTTGCGCAGTTTCTGGCGGCGTTTCCCGCGAACCTTGCATTCCCGGTGTTCGTGCTGGTGATCGTGCGCTATGGCCTGAATGCGAATGTCTGGCTCAGCCCGCTGATGATTCTGGGAACCCAGTGGTACATCCTGTTCAATGTCATCGCGGGTGCCAGCGCATTCCCGACCGACCTTCGCGAGGCCGCCGGCAGCTTCCACCTCAGGGGATGGCGGTGGTGGACAAAAGTCATCCTGCCCGGCATTTTCCCGTACTATGTCACGGGGGCCATCACCGCGTCAGGCGGATCATGGAATGCCTCCATCGTCGCGGAAGTCGCAAGCTGGGGCGACACCCATCTGACGGCCACCGGTCTGGGCGCCTATATAGCAACAGCGACAGAAGCCGGTGACTTCCCTCGGGTCGTGCTCGGCATCGCCATCATGTGCATTCTGGTGACGATCTTCAACCGGCTGCTGTGGAGGCCTCTCTACGCCTTCGGGGAGCGCCGTCTTCGTCTCGGCTGATCAGGGGGAACTCATGCTCGATCATACCAATCCGACCAGCCTTCTCGATATCCGCGGCGTCTGCCGGTCATTTCCGAAAGGCAGCGGCGAGGATTTGCTGGTGCTCGAAAAAGTCGATCTGACTATTCGCGCCGGCGAGATTGTCGGCCTGCTCGGCCGGTCTGGATCAGGTAAATCGACGCTGCTGCGCATCATCGCCGGACTGATCGCGCCGTCCTCAGGCGATGCAAAATGCCGCGGTGAAACGATCATCGGCCCGCCGAACGGCGTCGCCATGGTGTTTCAATCCTTCGCGCTGTTTCCATGGCTGACTGTCCTGCAGAATGTCGAACTGGGCCTGGAAGCGCTGGGGATCGACAGCTCCGTGCGCCGCACGCGGGCGCTCGCGGCGATCGATCTGATCGGTCTCGACGGATTCGAGTCCGCCTATCCCAAGGAATTGTCGGGCGGGATGCGCCAGCGCGTCGGGTTTGCGCGCGCGCTGGTCGTGCATCCGGACCTGCTGTTGATGGACGAACCGTTTTCCGCACTTGACGTGCTGACCGCCGAGACGCTCAGAACCGACCTGATCGATCTGTGGGTCGAAGGCCGGCTGCCGATCAAGTCCGTGCTGATGGTGACGCACAACATCGAGGAAGCGGTGTTGATGTGCGACCGTATCCTCGTGTTCTCGTCCAACCCCGGACGTGTGGCCGCCGAGATCAAGGTCGATCTGCCGCACCCGCGCAATCGTCTTGATCCGACATTCCGGCAGCTCGTCGATAGCATCTATGCCCGCATGACGCAGCGCGCGGAGGTCAGGACGCCGGCAATCGAGGGCATTCACGGCACCGGCGTCGGCATGATCCTGAATCACGTCTCGTCCAACGTCCTTTCGGGTCTGATCGAGACGCTCGCGGGACCTCCGTATGACGGGCACGCCGATTTGCCGGTCCTCGCCGGCAGCCTGCAGCTGGAAGCCGACGAGATATTTCACCTCGGTGAATCGCTTCAATTGTTGAGATTTGCCCAATTGAGCGAAGGCGATCTCATGCTGACGGATGCCGGCAAGCGCTTTGCCCACCTCGAAACCGATGCCCGCAAAAAACTGTTCGCCGAACATCTGATCAACTACGTGCCGGTCATGGGTCTGATCCGCCGCGTGCTGGATGAGCGGCCCTCGCACACGGCGCCCGTAGCGCGCTTCCGCAACGAACTTGAGGATTATATGGCGGAAGATCAGGCAGACGAAACGCTCAGGACAATCGTGTCGTGGGGACGCTATGCGGAGCTGTTCGCGTATGATGAGCAGGCCGAGCTGTTCAGCCTCGAAAACCCGCATTAGCGCTGCTTCGCGGGGAGTTTTGAATCTTCGTCGTCCCGGCGAACGCCGGGGCGACTCACCCCGCCGCCGAGAACGTTTCCGCCCGCGCCAGGGCCCAGGCTTCGCGAAAGCGCGGATCGCTGGTGCCGTCGATCAGTTCGCCCGGGCGAAGCGACGGATAGAGCTGCGCGAATGACCGCACTTCGGTCGTGGAAGTTCGCTGCGAGAAATGGATCGGGCGGATCTGCTGCGGATGGTCGAGTCCCGCGGCGGCGAGAAGCTCGGCCAGCGCATGCAGCGTGGCGCGATGATAGTTGTAAACCCGTTCGATCTTGTGCGGCACCACCAGCGCGCGATTGCGCGAAGGATCCTGGGTGGTCACGCCGGTCGGACATCGATCGGTATGGCAACTCAGCGACTGGATGCAGCCCAGCGAAAACATGAAGCCTCGCGCCGAATTGCACCAGTCGGCGCCGATCGCCATCGCGCGCGCCATGTCGAACGCGGTCGCGATCTTTCCGGCGGCGCCGATCCGGATGCGGTCGCGCGCATTGATGCCGATCAGCGCGTTGTGGACGAAACTGACGCCCTCGCGCATCGGCATGCCCAGATGGTCCATGAATTCAAGCGGCGCGGCGCCGGTGCCGCCTTCGTTGCCGTCGACCACGATGAAGTCGGGGTAGATTCCGGTCTGGATCATCGCCTTGCAGATCGCCAGGAATTCCCAGGGGTGGCCGATGCACAGTTTGAATCCGGTGGGCTTGCCGCCGGACAGCCGCCGCATCTCGCCGATGAACGCCATCATTTCCAGCGGCGTCGAAAATGCCCGGTGCGACGCCGGCGAGATGCAGTCCTCGTCCATGGCGACGCCTCTGATCCTGGAAATCTCCTTGGAGACCTTGGCCGCCGGCAGCACGCCGCCATGTCCGGGCTTGGCGCCCTGGCTGACCTTGAGCTCGACCATCTTGATCTGATCGTCGCCCGCGACCCGCGCGAATTCGTCCGGATTGAACGAGCCGTCGCGGTTGCGGCAACCGAAATATCCGGAACCGATCTCCCAGATCAGATCGCCGCCGTTCTCGCGGTGATAGGGACTGACACCGCCCTCGCCGGTGTCATGCGCGAAGCCGCCCTTCTTGGCGCCTGCGTTCAGCGCCCGAACCGCGTTGGGGCTGAGCGCGCCGAAGCTCATCGCCGAGATATTGAAGACCGATGCCGAATACGGCTTGGCGCAATCCGGACCGCCGATGGTGATACGAAATTTATCGTCGCTATGAATCTTCGGCGCCACCGAATGGTGCATCCATTCGTAGCCCTCGCGGTAGACATCCTCCTGGGTGCCGAACGGGCGCTTGTCGAGCACCATCTTCGCACGCTGATAGATGACGGCGCGGGTGTCGCGGCTGAACGGCATGCCGTCCTTCTCGCTCTCGAAGAAGTATTGCCGCATTTCCGGCCTGATCTCTTCCAGCAGGAACCGCAGATGCGCCGAGATCGGATAATTTCGCAAAACCGCGTGGCTCTTTTGCATGAGATCGCGAATGCCGAGCAGCGTGAGGGCGCCGAAAATGAGCATCGGGATCAAAACCAGATCGAACACCTTGCGATCCACGATCCCGAGGCCCAGAAGCAATGCCGTGACGACGGCGCAAATCGTCAGAACGATGAAGCGTGGCGAGAACGGAAGCATCAACGTTTCCATGGGATCCCTCAGGAAAATTCTGCCGTATTATTCTTTGTCAGCCGCAGCCTAATCCAACTATCAGAACAATGCTGTACACGATACGCCGCCTACAGGTCACGGATATGACAGCGGTCGCCTTGAGGCTACCGAATCCTCCGGCGGAGAATCAATCGGTCCCGCGACGGGGGATATCGACCGTCATGCGCTCTTTTTGCAGTGCAACGTAACGCGATCCGGTCTCGAATGGCTCAGTGACTGTGCGGGCGCATCTCGTCGGGAATCCCGCTTTGCTCCAGGCCATCTTGCGCCAGCCAGGCGTCGGTGCTCCGGATGGCGCGCTCGATATGATCGGCGGATCGCGAGAAATCATAGGGCGATCCCACCAGCGGACATAGTGGCGGCACCACGAAGTATTCGATATCGGGGCCGAGGCCCTCCAGCTCGCTCACCAATTGCCGCGCGATCAGCAGCGTCAGCGCATGCAGCGCATTTGCGACCGCGCCGATCGGAGGTTCATGCGTTGCGCAGGCGTATCCTGTCGGCAGAATGATCAGGCGCTTGGCGCCCTTCGCGACCGCGACCCGGATCGGCGTGTTAGAGGAGATCGCGCCGTCGGCCAGATAAAAATCCTTGTAGCGGATCGGCGCGAAAGCGCCGGGGATCGCGGTCGAGGCGATGATCGCCTGGGCGGCCGACCCCTCCGACAGCACAACGCTGTCGCCCGAGACGATATCGGTCGTGACGATATGAAGCGGGAGCTTTGCATCCTGCAGATTGCGATACGGCAGATAATCGTCGATCAGCTTCTGAATCCCGTCATGCGGGATCAGGAAATCCCGGCGCCAGACAAATCCCAGCATGGTCCGCCAATTGACCGGGAAAACGTCGTGCCGCTGCAATCCGCGCCAGATGGTTTCGAGCTGCAGCACGCCCTCTAGCGTGGGATCGCCCGCATAGTAAGCACCGTTCAGGGCGCCGACACTGGAACCGACCACCATATCCGCCGATATTCCGTGCGCGGCGAGCGAGTGCATCATGCCCACCTGGATGGCGCCGAAGCTGCCGCCGCCTGCGAATACAAAGGCCGTTTTCGCAGACCCAGCATGGTCGGATACGGACAAAGTTTTGCTCGCTCCCGCACTCGGCGCGCTGGCGAAAAGCCACGCGGCATCAGGCTGCGTTTATAGCAGCCGATAACGGGCTGCACCATCAACATTGGTTGTGATGCTACGATCGTCATTCCGGAATGGTCCGAAGGACCAGACCTCAGATGTGCAACTGCACATCGGGGAATCTCGAGATTCCGGGTTCGCGCCTTCGACGCGCCCCGGAATGACGAGCTGGACCTCAGCGCTCGACAAACGCCTTTTCGATGACAAAATGGCCGGGCTCGCTGTGGCTGCCTTCGGCAAAACCGCGCGATTCAAACATCTGGCGCAGTTCTTCGAGCATGCCCGGACTGCCGCACATCATGATGCGGTCCGTCCCGATATCCAGCGGAGGCTGACCGATATCGTCAAACAATTGTTCCGAGGTGATCAGATCGGTGATCCGGCCGCGGTTGCGGAACGGCTCGCGGGTGACGGTCGGATAATACAAAAGCTTCCCGGTCAGCAGCGGCCCGAGAAATTCGTCGTCCCGCAACTTCGCCACCAGTTCCTCGCCATAGGCAAGTTCGGACACCTGCCGGCAGCCGTGAACGAGAACGATGGTTTCAAATCGCTCGTACACCTCCGGATCCTTGATCAGGCTCGCGAACGGCGCCAGACCGGTGCCGGTCGACAGCAGCAGCAGGCGTTTTCCCGGGATCAGATTGTCGGCAATCAGCGTGCCGGTCGCCTTGCGCCCGACCAGGATGGTATCGCCCTCTCTGATCTGCTGAAGCCGCGATGTCAGCGGCCCGTCGGCAACCTTGATGCTGAAAAACTCGAGGGATTCCTCGTGATTGGCGCTGGCCATGCTGTAGGCGCGCAGCAGCGGACGGCCATCGACCTCGAGGCCGATCATCGCGAACTGCCCGTTCAGAAATCGAAAGCCGGAATTGCGGGTGGCAGTGAAGCTGAAAAGCGTATCGGTCCAGTGCCGGACAGAAAGAACTTTCTCTCTATGGAATGCGCTCATGTGTTTTGGTTTTTCCGATGCATATTGTGTAGAAGGACTGCGTTGTTTGGCCCGCGGGGAGACCAAAAACCCCTGAAACGATTGACGATTTGCGTGTGACTTAGCCGGATGTCAGAGATAGTCAATACGCGTTGACGCGCAATTGAGGGTTCAAAATGGCAGTCGATCCCTTTTGCAAAATGGTTCGACGCATCTTCGCTGTGACACAGGCCCGCACGCAATTAACTTGCTGAAATCGGCATCGATCCGGCAGTTAATTGCCGCGCTCGATCGAAAACTTCGTTAGAGATACAAGGTCAAACTGGAATGCCAGATCACCGGATATTGCATGCGAAGCCTTCAGGATTTTCGATCGGGAAAGTCGAGCCCTTATCCGGACCAGTCGGTCTATGCGCAATATGCCTGCGCTGAATTCGGCCTCGTGTTCGGGGATATCGACGGCGGCACGGGGCTTGTCTTCAGCGTCGCTTCACGGACCAAAAGCATTCACTTCGGCGCCGGGCGGTGTTCATGGTATCCGCAAAACAACGCCACCGCCTCGACGCTGGCATCGGACAAGTATTTCACCAATATGATTCTTGAAAGCGCCGGCGTTCCGACGCTGGGCGGCGAATATTTCTTCCTGCATGACCGCCGCCGCGCCCATCGCGCCGCCGGTCATGAGCGCGAAGACGCGTCAGAATATTTCAGAAGGCTCGGCGCAACGGCATTCGTCAAACCGCTGCAGGGATCGCGTGGCGATTTTGCGCAAGTCCTTCACGGCGAAGCCTCGCTTGCTCGATATCTCCTTGAGGTTTCGCAATATTACGACTCGATCCTGATCCAGCCGGTTGCCTCGGGAATCGAATACCGGATTTTCCTGCTTGATGATGAGATTGTTTATGCGGCGCGGAAATATCCGCCGTTTGTGCTGGGCGATGGCATGCACTCCATCCGCGATCTGCTGGCCGCACACAACGCTGCATTGCGATCCCGCGGTCTTTCACCGGCTGCGGTGACTGATGACCGCAACACTTCGCCCGACGCCGTGCTGGCCAAGGGCGAGCGTTGGGACATGCCCGGGCGGATGAACCTGAGTGCAGGCGGAGCAATGGTGCTCGAAGCCCCGCGTTCCGATGCCGCGTTCGCACTGGCAAGGAAGGCCGTTCATACGCTCGGACTTCGCGTCGCCGCGGTGGACATGTTCACGGAGTTCGGCGGAAAGCCGGATGCTATACGGGTGATCGAGGTGAACTCCAATCCGTCGATCCGGCTGCTGGAGGAATCTGGTCGTAGCGATCTGATCCTGAAGATCTGGCATCACACATTTTCCACGATGGGACTGCTGAGTGTTTAATCTTCCGAAATACGGGGATGGCGTCTGTCTGGCGCGGATGGCCGACCTGCTCGATGCCCTTGCGGTGGATCGCGCAAGGTTACAGCGCATTTCGGTCGCTGTGACGGGTTCTAACGGCAAAGGCTCTACCGCGGCCTTCTGCGCCGGCATCGCCCGTGCCTACGGCTTGCGAACCGGAATGTTCACCTCGCCGCATCTGTATCGCTTCAACGAACGGTTTCAGATCGATGGCGCGCCCATTGGCGATGATGATCTGGCGCGCCTGGTGTCGCGGATCGAAGCCGCTATTGCCGAAATCTCGCAGCGCAGGGGTGAAAAATTCGGCGCCTTCGAGGCTTTGTTTGCGCTGGCCTGCCTTTATTTTCAGGAAAGCCAATGCGATTTCGCGGTGTTCGAGGCCGGCATCGGCGGGCGCTACGATCCGGTACGTCTGGTCGGCGCACTCTCCACCAGTGTGACCTCGGTCGATTACGAGCATGTCGAACTGCTCGGCCATTCCCTGGAATTGATCGCTTCCGACAAGAGCGACGCCTGTGCGTCAGGCGGTACGATTATCTACGGCGAGAATTGCCGAAAGCTTCAGCCGTATCTGCTCGAATATAATCGCTACCGCGGGATTGCGGCGCTGTTTGTCCGCGACGGAATCGCGATCGGCGGCGAAACCGTCTCGGCGTCAGGGCAGCGGTTCGACTTCCGGTTCGGAGCTTACGATTTTCGTTGCCTCGAAATCAGTCTGCTGGGCGCGTTTCAGTTCAACAATGCAGCCATCGCTGTCACGCTTTTCCTGCTCTGGCTGGGACGGATGCGGCCCGGAGAAGCTCCCGGCAGGGTCGAAGCCGCGGTGAGATCGGGCCTCCGCGACGCGCGCTGGCCCGGCCGCCTCCAAGTCATCAAGCAAGACCCGCTCACCATTGTCGACGTCGGCCATACCCCCGACGGCATCAGGCAATCGCTCGCAAGCCTCAAGGCGATCCATGGCGCGGACGACTGGATCCTGGTGGTCGGCGTTTCCTTCGACAAGAATGCCGACGAGATCGTGGGCGCGCTGGCGCCGTCCTTCGACACCGTCATATGCACGATGGCGCACCACAAGGGGATGGAGGCCGGCAATATTGCTGCCGCGGTGCGCCGGGCAAATCCGCAAGCGGCCGTTCACATCGCCGCAACCATCGAGGACGCCGTTGGTGTCAGCGATAAGCTCGCCGCATCGCTTCGTCGAAAAATATATGTCGCCGGCGGATTATTCCTGGCGATCGAATACGCTGCTGTCGCCGGCGGCGGTCGCGCGCAGGACCTGAATTTTTTCTAGGACAAATATTCGCCGGTGACGCGCGGAGCGACGCAGCAGGCTTCAAACATCGGCGCCTTTGCCACAATGTTCCCGTTGTGGAATGAACGCCCGCCGACTAGCGTTGTGCGCAGCGCAATGTGTGCAGTTGAGCATTTTCTGCGCGCTTCACTGCATCAAGAACTGACACGTACGGAGGGAACGCGATGAGCGACAATGTCAATCGGCAGGTCTTGCTGGTCGAGAAGCCGACCGGGAAACTTGGACCGGAGCATTTCAAGATGTCCAAGGCAGCCATCCCGGAGCCGAAAGACGGCGAGGCCTTGCTGCGGGTGCGCTATATTTCGCTGGATGCCGCCAACCGGGCATGGATGCACGGCGCGACCTATCGCGCGGCGGTCGAGGCCAACACGGTGATGGCCGGCGGCGGCATCGGCGAAGTCGTGTCATCGAAAGCGCCCGGACTGGCACCGGGTGACATCGTGTTCGGCGATACCGGCTGGCAGGATTACGCGGCGGTGTCCGCAAAACATCTGACCAGGATGCCGAAGGTCGAGCCGATGACGCATCTGCTCAGCGTATACGGCATCGCCGGCCTCACCGCCTATTTCGGGCTGCTCGATGTCGGCAAGCCGAAAGCCGGCGAGACCGTCGTGGTCTCGGCCGCTGCCGGCTCGGTCGGATCGATTGTCGGCCAGATCGCCAGGATCAAGGGATGCCGCGTCGTCGGCATCGCCGGCGGCAAGGCCAAGTGCAACTGGCTGACGAGTGAACTCGGCTTCGATGCCGCGGTCGACTACAAGGACGGCGCGCTGTTCAAGGCCTTGAAGGCCGCGGCGCCGAAAGGCATCGACGTTTATTTCGACAATGTCGGCGGCGACATTCTGGAAGCCTGCCTGGCGCAGATGAACAATCGCGGCCGCATCGCCTGCTGCGGCGCGATCTCGCAATATGACGGCGCGCCGTCGGCGCATGGACCACGCGGCGTTCCCGGCCTGATCGTGGTCAAGCGTTTGACCATGCAAGGCTTCATCGTGATGGACTTCATGGATCAGCGCGACGAGGCGCTGAACGACCTGCAATCCTGGGTCGCCTCCGGCAGACTGAAAGTCCAGGAGGATGTCATCAATGGTCTTGAGAATACGCCGAAGGCCCTGATCGGATTGCTGGCCGGCGAGAACCGCGGCAAGCGGATGATCAGGGTGTAAGGGGCGCAGCCCGGGGCGGACTAAAGCGTGGACTCATAAGAGCGTAGAAACTCACGATCCTGTTTGGGCGGTCAAATGGCACTCGACATCGGAGGACGGGAATTCATATTTGCGCCCGGCGGAGCGACGGCCGCATGGCCGCTCACGACGTATGCGCAGCAGGTTGGCAAGCTACCGACCGTCGGGTTCGCCGAACGCGCTGGCGAAATCGCTGCCGAATTCGCCCTATTCAAGGTCGATGTCATCGTGACGGCTGGTGACGCACAGGTTCTCGCGGCAAAGCGGCCGCGTTCGATATCTCCTCAAAATTTCAAGGTTTGCCATGATCCCTCCACCACTGACGCGCCTTCAATTGGCGCGGTATCTTATCTGTGCACCACTCTATATGGCGTTACTGCTACTCGTGGCGGAGACTTTGCTCTCCGCCACGACCACCTACCTTG
>OCZT010000367.1_pt1 | contig 44169 bp, 34 predicted proteins | sample 1539031 | NCBI WGS metagenome assembly OCZT01 (sample SAMEA3539308, study PRJEB22396) | soil metagenome | biome: tundra; feature: field; material: soil | place: USA | collected 2010-05 | depth 0.15 m
GCGGTGCCCATCCTGGAAAAGCTCAGCCAGTCGTGACCGCGCGGCGTCTCATGACGCCGGATCCGCGCCGCCATCACGTGCGCGCAGCGGCCAGCTGGCCAGCGACGAGTAGCGCGGCTGCTCGGCGGCGCGCAGGTGGCTGCGGACCAGGTGCACACGGTCCGCGGTCCAAGATGGTCCCTGGTAGCCGTCCAGCGCCGCGACGAGGGCGGTAGCCTCGGCGGGCATGCGACACCGGGCCAGGGTCAGGTGCGGCTGGAAGCGGTGGCTCTTGCCGGGCGGTGGAGTGCCTGCCCGGGTCGCCCCCGCGACCACGGATTCAGCCAGCCGAGCCAGGGCCGCACGGTCACCGGACAGGCCGCTCCAGAGCACGTTCGCCCGGTCGGCCGCGGGGAAGGCGCCCGCTCCGGAGAACGCCAGCTGGATATCCTGATGACGTCGGGCGGCGTGTTCTATCCGCTGCACCAGCTTGGCCGCGGTAGGCTCATCGACCTGACCGAGGAAGGCGAGGGTGACATGCCATGCTTCCCGGTTGGTCCAGCGGAGGTCCTGCCGCCTGGACCGGAGCGGCTCGACCAGGGCGTCAAGCTCGTCAAGTACGGCAGGCGGAGGAGCGATGGCCACGAACAGGCGCATCGCCTCGCCCGTGGCCGCACCGGATCCAGCCGGCCGTTTGGCCCCCTCGTGCGACCGGTGAGCTAAACCGGTGCGCGGGTGAGCGGGCTCGCTGAAGAGTTCTGCCCCCTGAGCGTGGTTACGCATAACCCACCTCGGATCTTGTCTCGGCTGCGGGTTTATAGGCTGTCATGGTGAACCGGATGCCCCGATGGCTGCTTCCTGCGGTGCTCATGCTCCTCGTGCTGATGGTCCTGATCGGCTCGATCATCCGCTAGCTGCCTGTGCTGTCAGCCGCTGACACGCTCAGCCACGTAGTCGATGCAGGCCGTGAGAGCTTCCACGTCCGCCGGATCGACTGCGGGGAACATGCCGATTCTGAGCTGGTTGCGGCCAAGTTTCCGGTAAGATTCGGTGTCGACAATTCCGTTGGCCCGCAAGGACGCCGCTATGTCGTTAGCGGACAGTTCGCCGTCGATATCGATCGTCCCGACAACCTGCGAGCGCTGCGCGGGGTCGGCGACGAACGGATCAGCATAGGCCACCTTCTCCGCCCACGTATACAGTATTGCACTCGATTGCGCCGTACGGGTCGTCGTCCAGGACAGGCCGCCCTGGCCGAGCATCCAGTCGACCTGGTCAGCCAGCAGGAACAAGGTGGTAACGGCGGGCGTGTTGTACGTCTGGTCCTTGGCCGCGTTCTCCAGGGCGATCCGCAGCGACAGGAAATCGGGTATGTAGCGGCGGCCCGCGGCGATCTCGTGCACCCGCTCGACGGCCGCCGGGGACATCAGGGCGATCCACAGGCCGCCGTCGGAGCCAAGGCCCTTCTGCGGAGCGAAGTAGTAGACGTCGAACTCCTCGGGGCGGACCGGAAGGCCGCCGGCCGCGCTGGTGGCGTCGACCAGGACCAGCGATCCTTCATCGGCGCCCGGCTCGCGGCGCACCGGCATCGCCACGCCGGTCGAGGTTTCGTTCTGAGTCAACGCGTAGGCGTCGGTGCCCGGCTCGGGCCAGGAGGCCGGATGCGTGCCGGGCGCGGACTCCACCACGGTCGGTGCCGACAGCCAGGGCGCGTGGCCGGCCAGGGCCGCGAACTTCGCCGAGAACTCGCCGAAGCTCAGGTGCTGCGAGTGCTCGCGGATCAGCCCGAACGTGGCCATCTCCCAGAACGCGCTGGTGCCTCCGTTACCGAGTGCGACCGTGTAGCCAGCGGGCAGGCCGAACAGCTCGGCCAGCCCGCCGCGGATCCGGTGCACCAGCGACCTGACCGGCGCCTGCCGGTGCGACGTGCCGAGGTAGGTCGCTCCCGAGCTCGCGAGCGCGGCCAGCTGCTCCGGGCGGATCTTGGCCGGCCCGCTGCCGAACCTGCCGTCTTTCGGCTTGAGCTCCGCCGGGATCACGATGCTGCTCATTATCGCAGCTTACCGGCGGGTTGCCGTGATTCGCCGACGGGGCGCGCCGGGCGCTAACACCGGCTGGTCGAGCACCTCGTCGGCGCCGGAGACGGTGCGGACCGATCGTATCGGGGGACCGATGTACCGCGCGGCCGGACGGACCAGCCTGCCGGTGCGCTTCTGCTCCAGGATGTGGGCCGCCCACCCCGCCGTCCGCGCGCAGGTGAACATCGAGGTGAACATGTGCGGCGGAACGCCCGCGAAGTCGAGCACGATGGCGGCCCAGAACTCCACGTTGGTCTCGAGCACCCGGTCCAGGCGCCGGGCCCGGAGCTCGGCCAGAGCCGCCTTCTCCAGCGCCAGCGCGACCTCATACCGCGGCGCGCCCAGCTCCTTGGCCGTGCGGCGGAGCACCCGGGCGCGGGGATCCTCGGCCCGGTACACCCGGTGCCCGAATCCCATCAGTCGTTCCCCCCGGTCCAGCGCCGACGTCACGTACCGGTCGGCGTCCCCGGTCCGTTCGACCTCTTCGATCATGTGCAGGACGCGCGCCGGTGCGCCGCCGTGCAGCGGGCCCGACATGGCGCCGACGGCCCCGGACAGGGCGGCCGCCACGTCGGCTCCGGTGGAGGCGATCACGCGGGCGGTGAACGTCGAGGCGTTCATGCCGTGCTCGGCGGCCGAGGTCCAGTACGCGTCGACCGCTTTGACGTGCGCAGGGTCCGGATCGCCGCGCCAGCGGACCATGAACCGCTCGGTGATCGTCGCGGCCTGGTCCACCCGGCGCTGCGGCACCATGGGAAGCCCAGGGCCGCGAGCAGCCTGCGCCACGAAGGACAAGGCCATCACCGAGGCGCGGGCGAGGTCCTCGCGGGCCTGCTCGTCGCTGATATCGAGGAGCTGCTTCAGCCCCCAGGCGGGTGCGAGCATGGCCAGGGCGCTCTGCACATCTACCCGGATATCGCCGGAATGGACCGGGATCGGGTAAGGCTCGGCAGGCGGCAGCCCGGGCGCGAAGGCGTTGTCGACCAGAAGGCCCCAGACATGGCCGTACGGGACATGGCCGACGAGCTCTTCAATGTCAACTCCCCGGTACCGGAGCGCGCCGCCCTCTTTGTCCGGCTCGGCGATTTCCGTCTCGAAGGCGATGACCCCTTCAAGTCCTGGCTTGAAGTCCGACATCGGTGTTTCCTCTCTTCGCTACCATTCAACCGCCCTGACCAGGGTTTGCGGTAGCCGAAACAGGTGTGAGGATCATTACCCATGGACACGACACAGCGTGATTCAGAACCGGGCGGCCTGTCAGAGGGCACGATGGCTGGCGATCCGATGACGCAGTTTGCCCGCTGGATGTCGGACGCGCAGGCGCTGAACCTGGCCGAACCGACCGCGATGGTGCTCACCACCGTGTCCGCCGAGGGCCGGCCGCGGGCTCGGACCGTGCTGCTGAAGGCGCATGACCAGGCGGGTTTCACCTTCTACACCAACCGGACCTCGCGCAAGGGCCGGGACATCGCGGACAACCCCCGGGTGTGCGCGGTGTTTCCCTGGTACGCCATGCAGCGCCAGGTCACCGTCGAGGGCGCCGCGACTGCGATGTCACGCGAGGACAGCGAGCCGTACTACAGGTCCCGGCCCCGGGGGTCGCAAATCGGAGCGTGGGCCAGCAGGCAGTCGCAGGTCATCGGCTCTCGCGATGAGCTAACCGATCGCGTCGCCTCACTTGAGCGACGCTGGCCGGCCCCGGCGAGCATCCCGATGCCGGATTTCTGGGGCGGCTACGTGCTGGTACCCGAGACGGTCGAGTTCTGGCAGGCAGGCCTGTACCGGCTGCACGACCGCCTCCGCTACCGGCGCCACGATGACGGCTGGGCCATCGAGCGCATCTCCCCCTGACCGGGCCAGCCCAGTCCCAGCCGCCGGCGCCCCGGCATAGCATCACAAGCAGGAGGATGAGGAGTTGACAGCCCAGGGGCTCATTGACACGACGGAGATGTACCTCCGTACGATCTTCGAACTCGAAGAGGAGGGCGTGGTGCCGCTGCGCGCCCGCATCGCCGAGCGGCTGGCGCAAAGCGGTCCGACTGTCAGCCAGACGGTGGCCAGGATGGAGCGGGACGGGCTGCTGCACGTCGCCGGGGACCGGCAGCTCTCGCTCAGCGGCGTCGGCCGGATGCTGGCCACCAGGGTGATGCGCAAGCACAGGCTGGCTGAATGCCTGCTCGTTGCGGTCATCAAGCTGCCCTGGGAGGAAGTGCACATCGAGGCGTGCCGGTGGGAGCACGTGATCTCGGAGAGCGTCGAGCGCCGTCTGCTCGAGCTACTCGGCTACCCCGTTCGCTGCCCGCACGGCAATCTCATTCCCGGCCTAGCCGAACTCGGCCTGCCGGGCGAAGCGCTGGAACGGGTGCGGGTGGCAACGAGCGAGACGGGTGAGGCGATGACAAAGGCCGCATCGGGGGACACCATGCGGGTAGTCATTCGCAGAATTGGCGAGCAAATTCAGAGTGATCTTGTTCTGATGCTTAAACTAAAGCGCGCCGGGATACAACCCGGACGCGAGGTGATTCTCATGGCCAGTGACGATGGTGTGCGCGTGACGGCCGCCGACTCGGTGGACGCCATCCCGACCGAACTCCCCAGCCAGGTCGCAGCGCATATATTTGTCTCTATTAGCAGCCGGTACCAGTCGGTGGCCGGAGCGTGATCATGTCAATCGGAAACGCTACCTGGGTCGGGGAGCGCAGGCATGACAGGGTGGGGTGAAGCCGCTTTCGACGCATACCTCCCGGCGGACATGGTCCTGAGCCAGGCAGATATAGCGGTCGTGGTCACGGACCGGCTGAGCAACCTGCTCTACCTCAACGAGTACGCGGCGAGGCTTTTCCGGATTTCCGGTGACGTGGCACGGCTGGCCGGCTGCTCTGTGCTGTCGCTCGGATTGCTCGCCGACGACGACGTGCGCAAGACGGAGGATCTGGCCGCGCAGGTGCTCCGCGGCCGGTCGTGGGAGGGAACGTTCGAGAGCATGCGCGGCGACGGGTCGCGCGCGCTTATCCGCGCCTTCGCTGTGCCCTTGCGTCACCCGGGCGGCGACATCGACGGGATGGTGATCCTGGCCCGCGAGGCGAGCAAACGCGACGGCCAGGGGGAGCAGGACAGGCTGGCCCTGCTCGAGCGGGTGGGCGAGCGGCTGGCCGGCTCGCTGGAGATCGGCACCACGCTCAAGCACGTGGCGGAGATGCTCGTGCCGCAATTCGCCGACCACTGCTTCATCGATCTTTATCAGGGCGACCAGCTCATCCGCCGGGTGCAGCGGCATGCGAGCGACTGGCTGCCGCCGCCGGGTACCTGGGCGCAGGTGGGCGAGCAGATTCACTATCCGGAAGGCCATTTCTGCCAGCAGGCGATGGCGCGTCTGGACACGATCGCGATCAATGACCTGGACAGCGGGTACTACCCGGCGCCGAGCGCGGAGAGCATGTCGGCCGCTCACCAGGCCGGCCTGACGTCCGTGATCGCGGCGCCGCTGTCCGCCCGGGGTGAGCTGCTCGGCGTCATGAGCCTGGCCCTGTCCCGGCTCACCGAGCGCGACGAGCGCCACTACGACACGCCCGACCGCGACCTGATCGGCGCGATCGCCAGCCGGGTGGCGATCGCGATCGACAACGCGATGCTGTTCGAGACCGAGCGGCAGACCGCGCTGGCCTTCCAGAAGAGCCTGCTGCCGCAGGCGATCCCGGAGCTCGACGGCCTGGAGGTCGCCTGCAGGTACGTGCCCGCCAAGCCGCTTGAGACGCAGGGCCAGGGGATCCAGACCCAGGTCGGCGGCGACTGGTACGACATCATCCCGCTGGCCGCCGGGCGGGTGGGCATCGTCATCGGCGACGTCGAGGGCCGGGGCGCACGGGCCGCGGCGATCATGGGTCAGCTGCGGGCCGCGCTCCGGGCGTTCGCCCAGGACGAGAAGTCGCCCGCGGACATCATGCGGAAGCTGGATGAGTGGTGCCGGTCGCTGGCCCCCCCGGACGAGCACGGGGCGCAGCTGGCGGGCGACCCGCCCACGTGCAGCTGCATCTACATGATCTACGACGCGTGGTCCAGGGAGCTGACCTTCGCTAACGCGGGCCACGACGCGCCGATGCTGATCAGCGGCGGCCAGGTCCGGCAGCTTGAGTTCTTGTACAAGGGCGTCCTGCTGGGCGTGCGCGGCAAGGGGATCCGCGGCCTGCCCACGTACAAGGAGCAGACGATCGACATGCCCCCTGGGGCCATCCTGGTGTTCTACACCGATGGCCTGACCGACCGGCGGACTCGTGCCGACGGCTCGGGGCACTACTCCGAGACCGAGGCGACCGACATGTTGCGGTACGCGGTCCGCGCGGCCGCGGCCAGCGGGGATGCTGACGCCGTGGCGACGGCGGCCGAGTACGCGGTGCCCGGAGACATCGATGACGACATGGCCATCTTGGTGGTGAAGTCCTCGCCCTCCGAGCTCGCCTCGACCGAGCGCGTGTTCCCCGCCGAGCCGATCATGGTTTCCGAGGCCAGGCGGCTGGCGGCCCAGACGTTCGGGTCCTGGGGCATGGACGCCGAGCAGGCCGAGCTGGGCTGCCTGCTGGTTTCCGAGGTGGTGACCAACGCGGTCCTGCATGCCTCGATCACGCCGAGTCCGGACCGTGGGCTCGACCTCGAGCTTGAGCCCTTGATCATGCCCGCGTCTGCCGGGTCGGCCCCGGTGGCCCCGCGCGTTCCGATGGCCCCGATGGCCCCACGCGTTCCGGTAGCCCCCGTGGCCCCGCCCGCTCCTGCTAAACCGCTGGCCCCGCCCGCCCGGGAGTTTGCGCTGCGGCTGCGACGTGGCGCGACCTCGGTGTGGGTGGAGGTCTTCGATCCCGACCTCCGGCTACCCCGGATACGTACCGCGGGAGAGACGGACGAAGGCGGACGCGGCCTCTACCTGGTCGAACAGCTAGCGACCCGGTGGGGTTCCCGGCCGACTCCGGAAGGCAAAGCGGTGTGGTTCGAGATGCCGCGAAGCGGTAAACGAGCCTGACGGCGGCCGTCCCTGTCCGTCCCCCGGATGCTTCAGTGGCCGTTGTGCGCGGCGTACAGCATGAGAACGACGAGAACGAAGATAGTAATTGCCCCGGCCCAGTGTTTACCCGAGACACCTAGCTTCATCTTGCCGCGCACGCGGGTCCATCCGAACCCGACGAGTACGCCGAGGAACAACAGCAAGATGAGTCCGGTCATAGCCGCCTCCTGAACCTGCGGTTTTGCGACCCGCTTCGAGACTACGGCATTCGGCCGCCGGGCGCGAGACGAGGTACCGTGAGGTTGCCAGGCAAAACCGGCGAATGGGTCCGGCCAGGCAGAGCCGGACCCGCCCGACCTGCAGACGGAGGCCACAATGGCGGAGGCGTACATAGCCGGTGCGGTACGCACCGCGATCGGCAGGCGGAACGGCTCCCTGGCCGGTGTCCACCCGGTCGACCTCGGAGCTCACGCCCTGCGCGGGCTGATCGACCGCACCGGGGTCGATCCCGCCGCGGTCGACGACGTGATCATGGGCTGCGTCTCGCAGATCGGCCCGCAGACCTTCGACATCGCCAGGAACGCCTGGCTGTCAGCCGGCCTGCCGGAGAGCGTGCCTGGCGTCACCATCGACCGGCAGTGCGGGTCGTCCCAGCAGGCGGTCCATTTCGCGGTGCAGGGCGTCCTGTCGGGCACCCAGGACCTGGTGGTCGCCGCCGGGGTGGAAAGCATGAGCGTCGTCACCATGGGCTCCACCGTGACCCTGGCCACGCAGGCGGGCATGCCCTCCCCGTGGGGTACCGGCTGGCGGAAACGCTACGGTGACCAGGAGATCTCCCAGTTCCGCGGCGCCCAGCTGATCTGCGAGCAGTGGGGCCTCAAGCGCGGTCAGCTTGAGGAGTTCGCGCTGGAGAGCCACCAGCGGGCGATCCGTGCCATCGACGAAGGCCGGTTCGAGCGGGAGATCGTCCCGCTGGATGGCTTCAGCCAGGACGAGGGCCCGCGCCGGGACACCTCGCTGGAGAAGATGGCGGGGCTGGCGCCGCTCCGCGACGGCTGGGAGATCACCGCCGCGGTCTCCTCGCAGATCTCTGACGGGGCCGGCGCGCTGCTCATCGCGTCGGAAGCGGCCCTGGACCGGTACGGCCTGACCCCGCTGGCCCGGGTGCACGCGCTGACCGTGGTCGGCTCCGACCCGGTGCTGATGCTGACCGGCCCGATCGGCGCGACCCGTAAGGTGCTGGCCCGGGCCGGCCTGACGGTCGCGGACATCGACGTGTTCGAGGTCAACGAGGCGTTCGCGCCTGTGCTGCTGGCCTGGTCGCAGGACACCGGGGCGTCGCTCGAGCGGACCAACCCGAACGGCGGGGCCATCGCGCTCGGGCATCCGCTCGGAGCGACGGGAGCGATCCAGATGACCAAGCTCGTGCACGAGCTTGAGCGGACGTCGGGCCGGTTCGGCCTGCAGACCATGTGCGAGGGCGGCGGCCAGGCCAACGCCACGATCATCGAGAGAATCTAACGACCCGGCCCCCTCCGGGCCGCCCTGGACGTCCGGATCGCGCAGCGTGTAGCCGATCCCGCGGCGGGTGTGGATGAGCGGCGGGCCGAGCCGGTGGAGCTTGCGCCGCAGGTAACTCACGTACGTCTCCAGCACCTGCGGTTGGCCGCCATAGTCGCGGCCCCACACGCGCTGCAGTAGCTGGGTTCTGGTCAGCACCTGGCCCTGATGACGTATCAGGCAGGCCAGCAGCCGGAACTCGGTCGGCGACAGGTCCACCGGCGCTCCGGCCCGGTGGACCGTCCACCGGGACTCATCGAGCACGAGGTCGCCGCAGCAGAGCAGGCCAGGCTCCGCTGACTCCGGCCGAACGGCGCTGGTGCCGGCCCAGGCGTAGGCCGGATGAGCCGGGGTGCGCCGGTGATGGCGCTGCCATCGGCTGACCAGACTGGTTTACCAAGAGGTCGGGGCCACGGCCGGCGTGCTGACGGCCCCTGTGCTGCTGGTCCCGGTGCTGGTCCCGGTGCTGGCCCGGCCGCCCACGTCGGCCGTGGTCAGCGGGGTGAACAGCACCAGCGTGGCGTGCAACATCCAGTGCGACCGTGATCCGACCACCACCGCCAGGTCACCGCGGGTGAGTGCGCTTGTGGCCAGCCACGCGTTCTGGGTGAACGTGCTGGGATGCCACCATGGCGTGGCACTCGACGGCATGGTGGCGGTCTGCGATACCGTCGCCGTGGTCCTGGTCACCGTGACCGTGACCGTGAGGTCGGTGTTAGCCACCTGCACCGATACCGTCTGCGCCGCCGGGGTGGGCGTCAGCATCTGGGCGGCGACTAGCGGGCTTCCGGCCAGCAGCGTCGTCGCCGGGACCATGTTGCCCGAGGACATCGCCTGCTGCGTGGCGCTGGTACTGGCGGTCAGGGCCGACGTGCCGGCCGTGGTCGTCGCGACGTTCTGGATATGGGTGGCACCGGATAGCAGCCACAGGTGCAGCGAGGAGTTGGAAGACCGCAGGATGAGGAACTTCTTCGTGGCCAGGACGACGATGCCGCGCTGCACGTCCAGCGTGTGGCCGGCGTAGGAGGCCTGGCTGAACTGCCGGGCCTGGGTCAGCCCGGCGAGCTGCGAGTACGCGGTGTGCCTGGACTGGCCCCACTGGTTCATGACCGAGTTGAGCGTGGCTCCTTCGCTGCTGAAGCGGGCCGCGTAAGCGGCTGGCTGGGCCGTGCTGGCCGCTGGCTGGCTCGTGGCCGCGATCGCGATCGCGGCGATCGAGCCGACGCCGACCAGGGCCGCGGCCGCGATACCGACGCGGGCCTTCCTCGGCGCCTGACGGCTTTTCCCGTAACGCTCGCGGGCAATCATGGATGTCTCCTTCTGCCATGGACGCTGCGCCCGCTTCGCGCGTCCGGGTTTCGTCGGTCCGGGCCTGTGGGTGCTAGGTACCCGATGGACGGCCCGTTTGTATCCATGGGTCGAGACTGCCCGGATAAGTCCCGGCGGTGACCGGAATCGCGGCTCACGTAAGCAGTACGTTCGCGACTTCACATGCTCACGCGGCGCTAGCGCATGGCCCCGCAGCGGTCAGCCAAGGAGTTCAGCGCTCGGTTACATTCGCTCCGGCATGGGCACCCCGAGCAGGCCGAGGCCGGTGCTCAGTACGTCATGGGTGAGGGCGGATAGCGCGAGCCGGCTCGCCCGCAGCGAGGAAGTCTCCGCCTTCAGCACCGGGCACTCCTCGTAGAACGTGGTGAACAAGCTGGCCACGTCGAAGAGGTACGCGGCCAGCCGGTGCGGCTCCGCGGTCTGGCCGGCCTGGGTTAGGATCGCGCCGAAGCCGAGCAGCCGCAGCGCGAGGGCCCGTTCGGGACCCGCGGTGATGGCCACGGCCGAGCTGCGGACGTCCTGCGCCGCGGCTCCCGGTCCGGCGTCCCCGGCATCGGCCGCCCGGCGGAAGATCGACCGGATCCGCGCGGTCGCGTACTGCAGGTACGGCCCGGTGTTGCCGCGGAACGAGATCATCCGGTCCCAGTCGAAGACGTACGCGCTCTCCCGCGCGGTGGACAGGTCGGCGTATTTCACGGCGCCGATACCGACGGCTTCGGCGACCGCATCAAGCTCGCCGGCGTCGAAGCGCGCGGCCGCGTCGAGCTCGCTGAGGATGCCGCGCGCACGGTCGACGGCCTCCTGCAGCAGGTCGCTGAGCTGGACGTTGTCTCCAGACCGGGTACGGAGCCTGTTGCCGTCGGGGCCGAGGACCAGGCCTATCCGGGCGTGCTCGAAGGAGACGCCCGGCGGTATCCAGCCCGCCTGCCTGGCCACCGCGAACACCATCTGGAAGTGCAGCGCCTGGTCCGAGCCGACCACATAGATGGCGCGATCACTGTGTAGCACATCGACCCGGTACCTGATGGTGGCCAGATCCGTGGTGGAGTAGTTGTAGCCGCCGTCGCTCTTCCTGATGATGACGGGCATCGGCCGGCCTTCGCGGCCCGTGAAGCCGGGCGGGAAGGCGCACAGCGCGCCGTCGCTTTCGACCGCGATGCCTTGGTCTTCCAGCTGGGCCACCGTGTCGGCGAGCATGTCGTTGTAGAAGCTCTCGCCCTTGATGTCATCGTCGGTCAGCGTGACACCGAGCCAGCCGTAGATGCGGTGCAGGTAGTCCTTGGACAGGTCGACCAGCTCCTGCCACAGCTTCAACGTGGCCGGGTCGCCGCCCTGCAGGTCCACGACCCGCATCCGCGCGTGCTCCGCGAATTCCGGGTCGGTGTCGAATTTGCGCCGGGCCGCCTGGTAAAACCTGTTCGGGTCGGTGCGCAGCAACCCGGCTGCTGCGGATTCCTCGCCCACGTCGAGCAAGTACTCGATGAGCATGCCGAACTGGGTGCCCCAGTCGCCGACGTGGTTGTCCCTGATCACCCGGTGCCCGGCGAACTCCAGGACCCGGGCGATGGCGTCGCCGACGATCGTCGTGCGCAGGTGCCCGACGTGCATCTCCTTGGCGATATTGGGGGACGAGTACTCCACCACGATGGTCTGCGGCTCGGCCGCCGGCGCCAGTCCGAGCTTGGCATCGCCGAGCATGCGGGTGGCCTCGGCGGCGATCCAGTCGTCGCGCAGGGTGAAATTAATGAAGCCGGGTCCGCTGACCGCTGGCTCGGCGGACAGGTCCGCGACGTCGAGCCGGGCGGCTAGCTCCGCGGCCACCTCGCGCGGCGCGCGGCCGAGCCGCTTGCCGAGCGGAAGGGCCGCGTTGGACTGAAAGTCGGCGAAGGCGGAGGGCCGGATCAACGGGTCGGCGTCGCGGTAATCCGGGCCGGACGAAGCCACGATGGCGTCGCGTACCCGCTGCGCGAGCACCTGCTGAGGATCGGCCATACCGTAAGCCTAGCGGGGATCGCGACCCGGCCTGCGGCATCGGCGCCCAGCTACGGCCGACCGTAACGGGCGGCGGAGGAAGTGCCCGCCGCGGCTTGAAGACCGCCCGGGGCTGAGCCGCTGCGTGATCTTTTCCGTGATCTGGCCGCGGGCCAGGTCGGCCGCGAGCAGGCAGGCAGACGTGACGGCCCGGGCGGTGCTCGCGCCGTGCGCGATCACCACGGTGCCGCCCAGGCCAAGCAGGACAGCTCCGCCGTAGCTCTCCGCGTCCAGCCGCGCGGTGAGTTCCCGGAGCCCGCGGCGCTGCAGGAACGCGCCGACACGGGCAGCCGCGGTACCGGTAACCGCGGCCCGCAGTTCGGCCGCGGCGAACCGGATCGAGCCTTCAAGCGTCTTCAGCGCCACGTTCCCGGTAAAGCCGTCGGTCACGATCACGTCAAGCTCGCCGGCCAGCAGGTCGCCGCCCTCCACGTTGCCCGCGAAGCTCAGCGGGAGGGCGCCGTTCGGCGGGTCGCTGGCCAGCAGCTCATGGGCACGTCTGGTGAACTTGTTCCCCTTCCCCGGCTCCGTCCCGATGGTCAGCAGCCCGACTCTGGGCGCAGCCACACCGAGGGTCAGCTGGGCGTAGGCGACACCAAGCTGGCCAAACTGGACGAGCATCTCGGGTTTGGGGTCCGCGGTCGCGCCCGCGTCGATCAGCACCGTACGGCCGGGGCGGGTCGGCAGCACCACGGCGAGTCCGGGCCGCATGACACCAGGCAGCGGACGCAGCCGGAGCCTCGCGGTGGCCACGATTCCGCCGGTCGACCCGGCGGAGACCACCGCGGCCGCGTCGCCCCGCCTGACCAGCTGGCACGCGACCGCCACGCTTGACCGCGGACGGCGCAGGCTGGCTAGCGCGCCCTCGTCCATGGCCAGGTTGTCCTCGGCCGGCACGACCTGAAGCTCATCCGCGGCGTCCATCGCGGTCAGCGCCTGGCCCAGGCGCGTCGCGGGCCCGGTCAGCACCACGCGGACGCCGTGCTCGCGCTGCGCCGCCAGCGCCCCGGCCACGATCTCGTCGGGAGCATGATCACCGCCCATGGCGTCGACCGCGATGACCGGGCCAGCGGGGCCGAAGCCGCGGCGCGGGACGCTGCCCGCCAGACGGCTGCCGGAGTCCTCGGCACCGGAGTCGGTGATCCCGCCGGGTTCCCCCGCCTCCCCGAACGCCTCGCCGCTTTCCCCGTTGCGCCGGGGACCGGCGGTGCTCTCAGCATCCCGGGCCGGGGAGCGCCGAGGCGAGCCGTCCGGTGCCGTGCTCAGCGGGTCACCGGGGTGCGCGGCCAGAGATGATGTCTCATCCTTCGTGTGTCCTTCAGCCGAAGTGTGCCTGTCTGGTGGGCCCATTATGGCCCTGACGAGGCGCTCGGGCCTGGCCGGCCGGGCGGCGCCCAGCGTGCCTCCCCGGGTAACCGCTACGCTGCTCCGCGCACCTGGTGCGGCCGCCCGCGGACCGCGCCGGGCCGGACGGGCGGTAACCGTTACGCGCCGTGCATTGTACGGCTAAAAGGGCACAGAATGGAGCGGCTGTCTAAACCAATGTTTAAAGATTGCTGTGAGCCGGACGAATACTTTCTGCGAAACGCGGTATTTCTCTGGCCGTGAGAAAAGCGGAAGGGAGAGGAAGGGAGAGGAAGGGGAATCGGAACCAACCTGACCTCAAGAACGTCAATTCAAATGTGGCAGCTGTTATGCAAGGCGTTTGCCAGCAAACGCTGCAGCCGGGGGGAACCGCTGGGGAGCGAGGGTCTTGGCTGTTTTTCGCGCGGTGAGCGGCATAGTGGCCGTTCAGCGCCGAACGGAGGGAGAAGATGCGTGACAGACATCCAGCAGGCGGTACCCGCGGCCCGCTCGGCAGGCCGCGGGTTTCATGCCTACTCGGCGAAACATCTTGACACGCTCGTGCAGCGGGCAGGCCTGGGCCCGCAGGAACGGCTTGCGGTGCGGGCGGTGGCGAGCGTGCTACCGTTCCGGACCAATTCGTACGTGGTCGAGAACCTCATCGACTGGGACGCGGCTCCGGACGATCCGATTTACCGGCTCGTCTTTCCCCAGCCGGACATGCTGCCCGCGGCGGATGTGCGGCGGCTCGCCGACCTGATCAGCGGCGGCGCCCCCGATGCGGCGCTGCGCGCGGCCGCCCATGAGATCCGGATGCGGCTGAACCCGCAACCCGCCGGCCAGCTCCTGCTGAACGCGCCCAGCCTGCACGGCCGGCCGCTGTCTGGCCTGCAGCACAAGTACCCGGAGACGGTGCTTTTCTTCCCCCGGCAGGGTCAGACCTGCCATGCGTACTGCAGTTACTGCTTCAGGTGGGCGCAGTTCGTGGACGAGCCTGACCTGAAGATGGCCACGGACGACATCGGCGTGCTGGTGGCCTACCTCGGTGAGCATCCCGAGGTGACCAGCGTGCTCATTACCGGCGGCGATCCGATGATCATGGGCGAGGCGGTCCTCCGCCGGTACATCGGGCCGCTGATCGACCCCCGGAACGGCCTTGACCACCTGGAGTCCATCAGGATCGGCACCAAGTCGCTCGCGTACTGGCCGCAGCGGTTCGTCAGCGACCCTGACGCCGACGCGACCCTGGGGCTGTTCGGCGAGGTGGTGGCCTCGGGCCGGGCGCTCGCCGTGATGGCGCACTTCTCGCATCCGCGTGAGCTCTCCCCTGCGCTGCCCGGCGAGGCGGTGCGCCGGATCTGCAGCACGGGCGCGGTGATCCGCACTCAGGCCCCGCTGATCAGGTCGATCAATGACGACGCGGCGGCGTGGCAGGCCATGTGGCGGACGCAGGTCCGGATGGGCATGGTGCCTTACTACATGTTCGTGGAACGGGATACCGGTCCGCAGGATTACTTCGCCGTGCCGCTGGCCCGGGGCTACGACATCTTCCGCGAGGCCTACCAGGGCGTTTCCGGTCTGTGCCGGACGGTTCGCGGTCCGTCGATGTCGGCCACCCCGGGAAAGATATGCGTCGACGGAGTGGCCGAGGTGGCGGGGGTCAAGGTTTTCGTCCTGCGCATGATCCAGGCCCGCGACCCTCAGCTGGTGGGCCTGCCGTTCTTTGCCCGGTTTGACCCGGCGGCCACCTGGCTCACCGACCTTGAGCCGGTGTTCACCGACCGGTTCCCCTACGAGCCTGTGCGCTACGAGGCCGCCGCTGACGAGCTGCCCGGGCTTTGGCCGGACGAGCCGGGCGAGCTGATGGTGCCGGCCATCTGACCGGATTCCGGCCCAGGTACCGCCGCGCGGTCCTGGCCGTCGGCCCTGCCCCGGATAGCGGGGCAGCTGGCCGCGGCCAGGACCACGACGGCGATGGGCATGACCATGGTCCGGTCAGGTGACGTCACGACCGGAGCGGGTATGCTGCCGGACATGGACCTGAACGGTACTGCAGCCATTGTTTCCGGCGGTGCGAGCGGCCTCGGCGAGGCCACGGCCCGGGTGCTCGCGGCGGCCGGCGCCACGGTGGTCGTGGCTGACCTGAACGAAGAGGGCGGGAAACGGGTCGCCGGGGAGATCGGCGGCGTGTTCGCGCGCATGGATGTGTCGGACGAGGCCTCGGTACAAGCGGCGGTGGACGCCGCCGCGACTGTCGGGGTTCCGCTCAGGGCCGCGGTCAGCTGCGCGGGCATCGGCTGGGCGGCGCGGACGCTGTCGCGTGACGGCACCCCTCATGACCTGGCCAGCTATCAGAAGGTCATCACCGTCAACCTGATCGGTACCTTCAACCTGATGCGCATCGCGGCCGCCGCCATGGCCAGGACGGAACCGGCGGACACCGACGGGCAGCGCGGCGTCGTCATCAACACCTCCTCGGTGGCGGGCATCGAGGGCCAGACCGGCCAGATCGCGTACTCCGCGTCCAAGGGCGGCATCATCGGGATGACCTTGCCGGCCGCACGGGACCTCGGCGTCATCGGGGTGCGGGTGAACACGATCTGCCCCGGCATCATCGACACCCCCATCTACGGGTTCGCGGAGAACGCCGAGGAGTTCAAGGCCAAGCTGGTCGCCCCGGTCGTATTCCCCAAGCGGATGGGGCGGCCGGATGAGTTCGGCCACCTGGTCCGGGTGCTTATCGAGAACGACTACATGAACGCCGAGGTCGTCCGCTTCGACGGCGGGATCAGGTTCCAGCCCAAGTAGGCTGGCCGGGGCACGGAACCGTTAAGACCCCGATCGTTGGGCGGCACGCATGGGCGGAATTACCGGCTGCCTGGCGCTGGCAGACGGAGCAGGCCCCGACACCGAGTGGGTGGGTCGTGCCACCGTGCGCATCGCCCATCGCGGACCCGACGACCAGGGGTTCTTCACCGATCCCGATCTGGCTCTGGGCTTCAGGCGGCTGGCGGTCATCGACCCGTCCCCGGCCGGGCGCCAGCCAATGCACTCGGCCGATGGCCGCTACGTGATGGTCTTCGACGGCGAAATCTACAACTACGTCGAGCTGGCCCAGCGGCTGGCGGCCCGCGGCGTCCAGCTGCGCAGCCGGTCTAGTTCTGAGGTCCTGCTCGAGATGTACGCCTGGCTTGGCAAGGACGTCGTGCGCCAGCTCAGGGGCATGTACGCCTTCGCGATCTGGGACCGGCGCGACCGGGAACTCTTCTGCGCCCGGGACCCGTTCGGCATCAAGCCGTTCTTTTACGCGCTGACCACCGGCGGCCACCGGCCCAGGTCAGGACCCCAGCTCAGGTTTGCTTCCGAGCGCAAGGCGCTGGCCGACTCCGGCGAGGTGACCGCCATCGACCCGGATGCGCTGCGCCGCTACCTGTCGTTCCAGTACGTACCGGCGCCGGCCACGCTGGTGCCGCCGGCCCGGTCGCTGCCGCCCGGGCACGTGCTGATCGCGCGGCCCGGCGGCCGGGTCGACGTCTTCAGGTACTGGCGTCCTGAGTTGCGCCCCGCCAGGTCCCCCTCGTCGAGCTCGCCGGAGAAGATCCTGGCCGCGATGCGCGACTCGGTGGCCGTGCACCTGCGCAGCGACGTGCCGGTGGGCGCGTTCCTGTCCGGCGGGGTGGATTCGGCCACCCTCTGCGCGCTCGCCGCCGAGTCCTCTCCTGGCCTGCTGACCTTTACCGTCGGTTTCGAGCGCGAGGGCTACAACGAGATCGACGACGCGATGGCGACGGCGACGGCGCTCGGCGTGAAGTCGGTCCCCTACGTGATCAGCCCGGACGAGTTCGTCGCCGCCCTGCCCAGGATTATCTGGCACCTCGATGACCCGATGGCGGACGCGGCCGCGGTACCGCTGTGGTTCGCGGCCCGCGAGGCACGCAAGCACGTCAAGGTGGTGCTGTCCGGCGAGGGCGCTGACGAGCTGTTCGGCGGCTACGGCGTCTACTACCAGCCCGGCATGGTCCGGGCCGGCAAGGCGCTGCCGAGCTGGGGGCGCGCGACGATCAGCCGGGTCGCCTCCGAGATGCCAGCAGGCGCGAAGGGGAAGGGCCTGCTCAACCGGACCTCAACCCCCCTGCGGCGGCGTTACATCGGCAACGCCTACGTGTACCAGGCGGATCAGGCGCGGCTGCTGGTCAGGCGCGGGAACGGCAGCGAGTTCGACGTGACCGACCCGGTATACCGGCAGGCGGCTGAGGCCGGCCTGGACGACGTCGCCACCATGCAGCTGGTCGACGTCAACACGTGGCTGCCGGGCGACATCTTGGTCAAAGCGGACCGGATGGCCATGGCGCACGGCCTCGAGCTGCGCACGCCGTTCCTGGACCGTGAGGTGCTCGCCGTCGCCGCGCGGCTGGCCCGGGTGGAGAAGACCGCCGCCGGCACCACCAAGTTCGCGCTCAGGGAGGCCATCAACGACCTGCTGCCTCAGGCTGCGGCGGAACGGCCCAAGCTCGGTTTCCCTGTCCCGCTCGGGCACTGGCTCCGCGGCGGTATGTATGGTTTCGCGGAGCAGGTTGTCCGGACGGCGCAGACTGGTCAGTGGCTGAACCAGAGCGCCGTGCTCGACATCATGCGCCGGTTCCGGGCCGGTGACCCCACGGTGACCTGGCGGCAGGTATGGCTGCTGGTCGTATTCTCGCTGTGGCACCAGATCTACGTGGAACGCGTGTACGACCCGGTGACCCTCGGCTGGGAAGCCCCGGCCATCGGATGACGACCCAAGGACACGAGTGACAAGCCCCAGGATCAGCGTCGTGGTGGCGTTCTTCAACAACGAAGACGATCTCGCCGACTGCCTGGACTCGATCGCCGCCCAGACGTTCACCGACACCGAAGTGATCATGGTCGATGACGGGTCAACCGATGGCAGCGCCGATATCGCCCGGGCGAAGGCAGCCGCCGATCCGAGGTTCACGCTGATCAAGCCGGAGCACGGCGGCCCCGGCGGCGCGCGTAACCGGGGCGTCGAGCGCGCCCGCGGTGAGTTCCTCGCCTTCGTCGACGGCGATGACATGCTGCCCGCCAACGCGTATGAGCTGTTCGTGCACGCGCTGGAGAGCTCGGGATCCGACTTCGCCAGCGGCGCCGTCTTGCGCATCGGGCCGAAGGGGATCAACCCGTCGGCGCTGCATTCGCTGGCCATCAAGGGTCGCCAGGTCAGGACGCACATCACCAAGACGCCGCGGCTGCTCTATGACGTGTCGGTGTGGAACAAGCTCTTCCGGCGCCGCTTCTGGGATGCCCGCCAGCTGTCTTATCCGGAGCATGTGGTGTGGGAAGACATCCGGCTGATGACCAAGGCGCATGTGCTGGCCGCGGCCGTGGACGTGATCCCCGACATCGTCTACTACTGGCGCGAGCGCGCGCAGGGCGGCCTGTCGATCACGCAGAGCCGGACCAGCATCGCCAACCTCCGGGACCGGATGACCGCGCTTGACGACATCGACGAGTTCATCGCGGCGCACTCGACGGCGAAACTGCTGCGGGCCCATCAGCGCAAGGCCCTGAAGAACGACCTGTGGCTGTACGTCCAGGACCTGCACAAGGTGACCGAGGCGTACCGGGCCGAGTTCACCGACCTGGTGAACGGGTATCTAGACCTTGTGGGCCGCCGGGTGCTGCGCAGCCTGCCCGCGACGCACAAGCTGGCCTACCATCTGGTCCGGATCCGGGCCACGCCGCAGCTCGCCGAGCTGGCCGCCTGGATGATGGACCAGCCGGTGCGGCAGGTCCCGATGGTCAGGCGGTGGGGCCTACTGCGCGCCGACTTGCCGTTCCGGCAAGGGGCGCCGGTGCCGGTTCCGGCCCGCGTGTTCCGGCCGCACTGGCGCGACCTCGACCCGTACATGCAGGTAGACGACATCGGCTGGGCCCGTGACAAAAAGGGGCAGAGCGGCCGGCTGGTGGTCACCGGGCGGGCCAACGTGCCGTCGGTCGATATCGCCAAGCGCAGGAACACCTCCAAGATCGTGATCCTGCGGCCTCCTGGCCGTCGGCTGCCGGTGATCGTGCCCGTCCGCTCATTCCTGAATCCGGACGCCACCGCGCTGTCCGAGCAGGAACGCTACAACTACGACTGGTCCGGTTTCCGGTTCGCGATCAGCCCCCGCCGGTTCCATCACCCCGGGGAGTGGCAGTGCTACATGCTCGTCCGCGGCCGCGGCGTGTGGCGTCCGGCCCGGGTGCACACCCCGGTGCCTGGCCCCGCCGAGCGGCCTCAGCCGCGGCAGCTCGGCCCGGGACTGCGGTTCGGCGCCCGGTGGGCCGGGCTCGGCCTGAACGTGGCGGCCTGGCGGCTCGGCGCCTTCGCGGCCGGCCACGCCGGGCAAGACGGCGGCCCTGCGTCCTCGCCGGATTCCGCGTCCCTGGCGGATCCGGCCGTCTCCGGCCGCCCAGCGGTCGAGATCGAGGTCGAGGTACCCGGAGCCGCCGCCCCGGACGTCCCGGCCGAACTGGTCCTGGTGCGCAATCGCGGCGCGGCGACCCGCTCCTTCCCCGCCGCAGCACGTGGTGGTGGCAAGTTCCTGGCGCGGGTGCCGTTGAGCGATCTGGCCGGGGCGGGGGATGTGGCGGACCGGGTGGGCCGGGTCGTCGGGGATGACGGGATGGCGTGGGATGTCTACGTCAAGCTGGCCGGGCGGCCGCGGGTCAGGGTGGCGTGGCCGGACGGCATGCTGGAGAGCAGGCACCTCTTCGGCCACCGTGAGGCCGTGGTCGGGCGGAGCCGCTACGGTGACCTTGTGATGGCAGAGCGCACCCCGCGTCCGGTGATCGACGAGCATGAGTGGCAGCCCGACGGGCGGCTGGTGCTGCGGGGCAGCTTCCTCGGCGCGGACGGCCGCTATGAGACCGTCGTGCGCCGGATAGGGTCTTCCGATGTCCATGTCATCGGCTTCCGCCGTGACGGCGAGCGCTTCAGCGTCGAGGCCGACCTGGACCGGATGCCGTTCTTCGGCTCGGCCATCCCGCTGCGCGACGGCGACTGGAACCTGTACGTCCGCCCGGTGGGCGGTGGCCCCGACACGCTTGCGGAGCTCAAGTACGACCACGACCGGCTGAACGATGTACCCGGAACTCGGGTGGCTGCGGGCCGCAAGTGGTACCGGCTGATGATCACCGGTCACGACGACCCGATGCTCACCGCCGAGCCCCAGCTGCGCCGCATCGAGCAGGGCAACTTTGCTCAGCGGGCGCTGCGGCGCGGGTTCTACCCGGCGATGGGCCGCACCCCGGTCCGCGACTCGGTCTTTTTCGTCAGCTGGAAGGGCAAGCAGTGCGGCGACAACCCGCTCGGCATCGCGGCGGAGCTGCGCCGCCGCGGCGACGACCGCGAGCACCTGTGGGCCGTCACCGACTGGTCGGTCCCGGTGCCCGACGGCGGCACCGCGGTGCTCCGCGGCACCCAGGAGTACTACGAGGCGCTGGCCCGGTCCAGGTACCTGGTCTCCAATGACGACATGCAGGCGCCGTTCCGTAAGCGGAACGGGCAGATCTATCTCCAGACCTGGCACGGCACGCCGCTGAAGCGGATCGGGTTCGACATCTCCAACCCGCAGTTCATCAGCGGCACGGCTTACTTCGACCACCTGGCCGCCGACATCGCGCAGTGGGACCTGCTGCTGTCGCCGAACCCGTTCAGCACCCCGGTGATGCGCCGCGCTTTCCGCTACGACGGGGAAATCGGCGAGTACGGGTACCCGCGCAACGACCTGCTGCGCCGCGGCGACACCGCCGAGCTGGCGGCGCGGGTGCGGACCCGGCTCGGCCTGCCCGCGGGCAAGCGAGTCGTGCTGTACGCGCCGACCTGGCGCGACAATCAGGTGTACGCCAACGGCCGCAGGTACCGGTTCGACATGCGCCTGGACCTGGAGCGGGCCTGGCGCGAGCTCGGCCAGGACCACGTAATCCTCATCCGCGGGCACCATCACATGGCGGACGACGTGCCGGCCGGGATGCGAGACGGGTTCGCGTTCAATGTCACCGCCTACCCCGACATCACCGAGCTGTTCGCTGTGACCGACGTGCTGCTCACCGACTACTCCTCGGCCATGTTCGACTACGCGGTTACCGGCAGGCCGATCGTGTTCTTCACCTACGACCTGGCCGAATACCGCGACAACCTGCGCGGCTTCTACTTCGACTTCGAGGCAGAAGCACCGGGCCCGCTGCTGGCCACCTCGGCCGAGGTGATCGCGGCGATCAAGGACATCGACGCCGTCGCCGCCTCCTACCGCGACGCCTACCAGCAATTCGCGGCCAGGTTCTGCCCCCTCGATGACGGCAAGGCCTCCGCCCGCGTCTGCGACCGCCTCTTCACGTCCTGACCCGCCACGCCTGCCCGGGTTACCGAGGGTCAGTGCCCGGCCGTGGGCCCCTGACCAGCACCGAGCCGTCCCTGCGATGAGGGAAGGGGCACCCCGGGGCCCGTGGACCCCGGCCATCCGGCTCGACAGCCGGGTGATCACCTGAAATCTCCCTGGAATTGCCGGCCCGATGGAACATCGGGCCGGTGATAACCGGCCCTAAGGACCATCGAGCCGGCTGGACCTGGCGGCCCGACACGTGATCCGCAGGTCAAGCCAACCGGGTCAGCGCGACCTGACACCGGACTAAGCCACCGCAGGCTCGCCAGCATCGCCGGAGTGCGAGTGTCTCACCGCCCGGTCTGGTCTCGGATAGCCTGAGATCCAAAATGCCGCCAGGCAGGGGACCGGTGCGCGGAAGGGACAGATGGTGTCGGAGCGGGACTCTGGGGCTGAGAACCCGGTCGCGGCGGCCGGGCTGGCTGAGCTCACGGGACCCGCGGCCGATCTGGCTGAGCTCACGGGACCCGCGGCCGGGCCAGCGGAACCATCGCCGGGCCGCCGGCCGGGTGACTGGCTGGTCGTCGCCGTTCCCGCGGCCGTCTCGCTCGTGGTCGGCGGGTACGAGATCGGCGGCCCCTCGCTCTGGCGGGACGAGGCCTACACCAAGGATGCGATCGGGCGATCGGTCAGCCAGATCTTCACCTTGCTCGGGCACACCGATGCCGTGCACGGCGCCTACTACCTCCTCATGCACGTCATCGCGGCCGCCGCCGGGACCTCGGCCACGGCCCTGCGGTTCCCTTCGCTGTGCGCCATGGTCATCGCCACCGCGTTCACCGCGGCGACCGGCCGCCGGGCGGCCGCGCTGGCCCAGGGTCCCGGTACGACCGGCCGGGCCGGTAATCAGGTCGCGGCGCTGACCGGGCTGCTGTCCGGCCTGGTGTTCGCGACCGCGCCGTACATGACCTATTACGCGCAGATGGCCAGGTCCTACGCGATCGTGACGATGTTCGCCACGATCTCCAGCTACCTGCTGCTCCGGGCCTACCCCGATGGCCGGTGGCGGTGGTGGGCGGCGTACGCCGCCGCCGTGGCCCTCACCGGTCTGTTCAACCTGTTCGGGCTGCTCATCCTGGTCGCTCACGGCGTTACGCTGCTGCTGACCGACCCCCGCGGCCGGAGCGGGAACGGCCGCCGGGTCGGCCGGGTGCCGCTGCGGTGGCTGGCCGCGAGCGCCGCGGCGCTGCTCGTGCTCAGCCCGCTGCTGCGCCTCTCGTTCCGCGAGCAGAAACAGATCGCCTGGGTGTCGCGACCTGACGCCAGCACGATCGAGAGGCTCTTCTCCAACTTCGCGGGCTCGACGGCACTGATCCTTCCGGTCGCCCTGCTGGCGCTGGGCGGGGTCGCGGCCGCCTGCATCGCGGACAACTGGCGCCCGCTCAATCCCGCGGCGATCGCGCTGCCCTGGCTGACCGTGCCGCCTTTCCTGCTGATCGCCGGGTCCTACGTCAAGCCGGTCTACGTCGAGCGGTACGTCGAGTTCTGCCTGCCCGCGCTGGCGATCCTGGTCGCGGCGGGCCTGGTCGGCCTGACCAGGGCCATGGCGGGCATGCCCTTGAGCAGGCTCCGGCCGACCTGGGCGCCGTCCGCCCTGGTCGGCCTGGTTCTCGCCATCCTGCTGATCGGACCCCAGCAGGCGATCCGGCAGAGCGCGGCCCGGCCGGACAACCTGAGGCTGGCGTCGGCTATCGTCGCGGCCAACGAGCAACCCGGCGACGTGGTCTTTTATCTCCCGGTCGACATGCACGTGATCGGCACCGGGTACCCAGCGCCCTTCGGCAAGCTGCGGGATATCGCGCTGGCCAGGTCCCCGATCGCCTCGGGCACCTTGGCCGGCAACGAGATCACCAGCCCGGCCGAGCTGAAAAGCCGGTTCACCGACGTCAGCCGGGTGTGGGTGGTCACCGGCTCAAGCAACTACAAGTTCCCCGTGCCGTCCACCCCGGTGGACAAGGAGAAGATGGCGCTGCTCGCCGGGATGCACATCATCGGTCGCTGGATGGCCGGCGAAGTCATGCTCACCCTGTACGGGCGTTAAACCCGGAACGGAGCCCGGCCCCTGCGTCGGTGTCAGGCGCCAGAGGACTCGGCCTGCGGGGCGCCGAACCCGCCAGCCAGCAGCTGCTCCCGGATCTTCCTGCGGCCACGGTGCAGCCGCGACATCACGGTCCCGACCGGGGTTCCCATGATCTCGGCGATCTCGCGGTAGGGGTAACCCTCGATGTCCGCCAGGTACACCGCGGTGCGGAACTCGCCGGGCAGCTCGCGCAGCGCCCGCAGCAGGTCAGAATCGGTGGTCCGGTCCAGCGCCTCGGTCTCCGCCGACGGCACAGGCGGCGCGAGCCGGTCGGCGGACATCTGCCATTCCTGCAGGTCGCCGCCGAGCGCCTGCTGGGGCTCCCGACGCCGCTTGCGGTAGACGTTAATGAAGGTGGTGGTCAGGATCCGGTTCAGCCAGGCCCGCAGGTTGGTGCCCGGAGTGAACTGCTGGAACGCCGCGTACGCCTTGACCGACGTTTCCTGCACGAGGTCCTCGGCGTCGGTCGGGTTCCTCGTCATCCGGAGCGCCGCCGAGTACAGCTGGCCAAGCTGCGGAATGACATCACGCTCGAATCGCGCGCGATCCTCGCTAGAGTGTTCGGCTCGGCTCATGTTCGCTCCGGTGTTTTGTCATCTCACTGTATATTGACGCACAACAGGCCCGGAAACGTCCCCCCTGTTGCGGAAATCACGTTGGCGGTGGATGGGGTGTCTTGCCCTTCTACCCCCGACGGCCCTAACGATGCCTAAGTGAGCTGAACGAAACCTGAAAGCCGACTGAAAGGATGGCCAGAAGCAGGCCCTCCATGACTCGCGGGCCTGCGGTCCAGCCCGTCAGATCCAGCCCCGGCCTATCCGGTACCACATGTGGCTCAGCCAGTCCTGATAGGGGATGACCTTACCCGCCAGGATCGAGTAAAAATACCAGAACATCAGCAGGACGCACAGCACGTAGGCGCCCACGACACCGGCGCCGATCGAGCGGCGCAGCACGCTCGCTTTCGCCGGCCCCAGGATCAGCCCCAGGCACAGCACGATGGACAAGATCAGGAACGGCTCGAACTCCAGCGCATAGTAGTAGAACTTGGTCCGGGTCACCAGCGGGAACCAGGGCGCCCAGCCTGCGACGACGCCGAGCAGCACCGCGCCGGCCCGCCAGTCCCGGTGCAGCAGCCACCAGCCCAGGCAGAACACCAGGGCCAGCATGGAACCCCACCAGATCGCCGGGGTCCCGATCGCCAGCACCTCCTGCGACCACTCCGCGCCCGAATATTTCGACGGGCAGTAGTGCGCCGGGCCCGCCACCGGGCCGGTGTAGCACTCGTAGAAGAAGGCGACCGGCCTGGTCATCAGCAGCCAGTCCCACGGCTGCGACTGGTACGGATGCGGGGAGCGCAGGCCCACGCCGAACTGGATCGCCGCTAGGTGGTACTCGTACAGCGAGTACAGGGCCGAGATCACCGGGGTGTGCACGCCGTGCAGCTGCGCGAAGTTCCTGTCGTAGCCGGTGCTGGTGGCGAACCAGCCGCTCCAGCTGGCGAGGTAGACGCCCAGCGGGATCACCACGAAGGTGACCGGCAGCCACAGCGCGTCGCGGAACGCGCCCCGCACGGATGAGCCCAGCCCGGCTGTCCGGCGGGCGCCGATGTCCCACAAGATGCCCAGCGCGGCGAACGCGAGGATGTACCAGGCCGCGTTCCACTTGGTGGCCACGGCCAGCCCCAGGAAGATCCCGGCCGCGACCCGCCACCGGCGGATCCCGAGCCTGGGCCCGGACCCGTGGGCCCCCCGGCCCTCGCCCTGACCCGCGATCCTGGCGGCCAGCCGGGCCCGGGAGAAATCCCGGTCGTTGACCATGCAGCCGAACGCGGCGAGCACGAAGAACATCAGGAAGATGTCCAGGATCCCGGTCCGCGAGGCCACGAACTCCAGGCCGTCCAGCGCCATCAGCAGCCCCGCGACGCAGCCCAGCAGGGTCGACCTGGTCATCCGGCGGGCGATCCGGCACATCAGCAGAATGGCCAGCGAGCCGAACACCGCGCTGGCGAACCGCCAGCCGAACGAGTTCAGGCCGAACAGCCACTCGCCGCCCGCGATCAGCAGCTTGCCCATCTCCGGCTGCACCACGTACTCACCGCAGGCCGACGTGCCGCCGCAGGGCTTGAAGATGTTGGTGTGCCCGGCCGCGATGATGGAGTTGGCGTTATTGACCAGGTTCAGCTCGACCCCGTGGTGCAAGATGCTCCAGGCGTCCTTGGCGTAGTAGGTCTCGTCGAAGACCAGGGCCCGCGGCACCTGCAGCCGGTCGAACCGCAAGAACGCGCCGAACGCGGTGACCAGCAGCGGGCCTAGCCATCCCCACAGCCGGCCTGCAGGCATCGGCGAAGCCAGCCGGGCTCGGAGGACCGAAAGCCGGCTGGTTTCGTCGGCGGCGGGCATGTCCGCCTCGGTAGCCGTCATCGGGCACATGCTACTGGCGGCGGTAAGGTCCGGCTAGCCGGATGATGATGTGTCCGGCCCATCGACCAGAACAGGACGCGATACGTACATGTCGGGACGCGAGAGCGGCAAGGCGCGGCGCGAGGCTAGCGAGGCGCGGCGCGAGGCGGCCGAGGGGCGGCGCGAGCTGGGCGAGGCTGGCGTGCTGACCCTGGCTGCGGCTCCCATCGGCCGGGCCGAAGACGCGTCCGCCCGGCTGGTCACCGCACTCGCTGAAGCCACTCTGATCGCGGCCGAGGACACCCGCCGCGTCCGCTGGCTCGCCTCTCACCTGAACGTCGAGCTCAAGGCGCGGGTGGTCTCCTACTACGACGCGGTCGAGACGCGCCGCACCCCCGGCCTGCTCGGGGACCTGCAGGCGGGTCAGGACATCCTGCTCATCACCGACGCCGGCACCCCGGCGATCAGCGATCCGGGCTACCGGCTCGTCGCCGCCGCCGCCGCGGCCGGCCTGCGGGTGACGGCGCTGCCTGGCCCGTCCGCGGTGACGACCGCGCTGGCGGTCTCCGGGCTGCCCACCGACAGGTTCTGCTTCGAGGGGTTCCCGCCCCGCGGCAAGGGCCAGCGCAACACCAGGTTCGCGGAGCTGGCCGCCGACAGCCGGACCCAGGTTTATTTCGAGGCCGGCCGCAGGCTGGCCAGCACGCTGGCCGAGCTGGCCGTCTCGCACGGCGCGGACCGCCGGGCGGTGGTGTGCCGCGAGCTCACCAAGGTGCACGAGGAGATCGTGCGCGGCACGCTGGCCGAGCTGGCCGCGTGGGCGGCCGCCGCGGGCGGCGGCTCAGGTACCGTCCGTGGCGAGATCACGCTGGTCGTCGCCGGAACCGACCGCAGGAGCCGACGCCGAGCTCGGGACGCCGGAGACACCGGCGGACCTGGACCCGGCGGACCCGGCGGACCCGGCGGACCCTGAGGGCTCGGGGATCCTGGGGTCCTGGTGCGGACGGCCCGCTAGCCGACGCAGCCAGCGGCCGCCCTCGGTGCCCGGGCTGAAGGCCATGACCGCCGCCAGGCAGGCGAAGGGGACGGCGGGCAGCACGTACCGGTAGTCGAACTCGGCGGTCGCCGACGGGATCACGACCAGCGCCAGGGAGATGGTCCACGGCAGCAGGGCCTCGCCGCCCAGCCGCCGCCAGGCCAGCACGAGGCCGCCCAGGCCGACCAGCAGGATGAGCCCGTACACGGTGCCCGGCAGGTAGACGTGCCGCTCGTACACCCGCACGACGTTGGCGAACGGCGCCACCACATCGGTGAGCGGGTTGCCCTGGATGTAGGCGGCCGCGAAGGAGTGGTACTTGCCGAGGCTGGGGTCGTTGTCCCAGCTCGGAATCGGCAGTGAGTGCGGGTTGAACAGGTACTCGTCGTAGGTTGCGGCGTTGGGGAACACCACCCGGTTCCAGCCGAACGCCCGCCAGGTGTCGTCGGCCACGGCCTTGGCGTAGTCGAGCGGCTGCGCCTCGATGGCGCGAATGGCGAAGTTCTCCGCCAGCTGGTTCGGCGCCGCGGCGAACTGGGGCGGCTTGTAGCGGTCAAGCGGGGACGGCGTGGTCCAGATGTAGGCCTGCGCGATCGGCCGCTGGGCCGACGGCACGACGGTGCAGAGCCAGAGCTCGTCGACGGGGACGTTCATCTTGGGGCAATCGGCGAACGTCATCACCCGGGAGTACAGGAACACGCCGGTGGCGTCGCTCATCGCCAGCTGGCCGTGCTCCAGGTCGAACACGCCGGCGTAGGCGACCACCGGGAGCAGGCACACGACGATGGCGGCCGCGACCTTCCGCCAGCTGACCCGCCTGATGATCATGTAGACGGCGAAGACCGCCAGCAGCGGCAGGCCGATCGCCCGGATACAGTCTGCGAGGCCGAGCAGCAAGCCGGCCAGCGCGCACGTGCGCAGCGACGGCCCCGCCGGGTTCCACAGCACCATCGTGGTCGCCAGCACGAGCAGGAACAGCAGCGGAATATCGGCCATGATCAGGTGCTCGAGCTGGATCTCGAACCCGTCGTAGAGCACCGGGACGGCGGCCAGCGTCGCGAGCCAGGGGCGGGCGCCGCGGTGCCGGGCCAGCGCGTAGACCATGACGGCCACCGCCAGGCCCATGAGATGTTGCAGAATCGTTACAACAGCGTAACTGTGGAAGGGTTGCAAGATCTTCAGCCAGATCGAATACCCCGACGCGCGGGTCGGGTCCAGCTTGAAGTGAACCGTGTTCTGCAAGTATTCGAACGAGTCGTTGAACCAGGCCTGCCACCGGTAGCCAAGCTCGGCGTCGACGCGGAGCAGGACCGCCGGGATGGCCACCATGATGAACAGGCGGTGCCCCGACCAGGTCCGGCTGGCCAGCGAGCGGAAGCCGGCCCGGCTTGGCCTGACCGAACGGATTGACCAGGCGCGCCGCGCCGATGGCTCACGTGACGGGGCCGCAGGCATTACCCTCAAGCCGTACCCTCCTGTGCTGGGTTGATGACCCTGACAATAAACAAGCGGCCGGTTCGGTGCTTCGTCCCTCGCCTACGGTAATAGAAGGCGCGACCAAGGACGGCCAGAAGCGACCGGATCCGCCGACGGTGAATGGAGACGAAATCGTGGAGCTGACCGTGGTCATGCCCTGCCTCAACGAGGCGGAGACCGTGGCGACGTGCGTGGCCAAGGCTATGGGATTCCTGGCCGCGAGCGGCATCAGCGGCGAGGTGCTCGTCGCTGATAACGGCAGCACAGACGGCAGCCAGCGGCTGGCCACCGAGGCGGGGGCCCGCGTCGTTCCGATCAGCGAGAAGGGCTACGGCAACGCGCTGATGGGCGGGATCGTCGCGGCCCAGGGCAAGTACATCATCATGGGCGACGCCGACGACAGCTACGATTTCACCAACTTGATGCCGTTCGTTAACGAACTGCGCCAGGGCGCGGACCTGGTGATGGGCAACCGGTTCGCCGGCGGCATCGCGCCCGGTGCCATGCCCCCGCTGCACAAGTACCTCGGCAACCCGGTGCTCAGCTTCGTCGGCCGGCTGTTCTTCCGCAGTAAGATCGGCGACTTCCACTGCGGGCTGCGCGGGTTCAGCCGGGACAGCATCATGGCGCTCAACTTGCAGGCGAGCGGGATGGAGTTCGCCAGCGAGATGGTGGTCAAGGCGACGCTGGCCGGACAGCGGACCGCCGAAGTGCCGACCACGCTGGCCAAGGACGGCCGGACCCGGCCGCCGCACCTGCACACCTGGCGGGACGGCTGGCGGCACCTGCGGTTCCTGCTGCTGTTCAGCCCGCGCTGGCTGTTCTTCCTCCCTGGCCTGGTGCTGCTGGTGGCCGGCTTGGCCATCGGCGCGATCGTGGTGCCGCACCCGTTCAGCGTGGGCGCGGTGACCTTCGACGTGGACACCCTGGTCGGCGCGTCGGCCATGGTCGTGATCGGCTTCCAGGCGGTGCTCTTCTGGTTGTTCACGCAGGTCTACGCGGGCGCGGAAGGCTTCTTGCCTGAGGAGCCAGCGGTGCAGCGGCTGCTGGGCAAGCTGTCGCTTGAGCGCGGGCTGATCGTCGGCGCCCTGATCGGCCTGGCGGGCATGGCCGGGCTGATCTTCTCCATCCTCTACTGGCACGGGCAGGGCTTCCACCAGCTCAACTACGAGCACTCGCTGCGGCTGATGATCCCCTCGGTGACCGCGCTGATCGTGAGCTGGCAGGTGATCCTCGGCACGTTCTTCCTGTCGATTCTCGGCATCCGGCACACGCGCCATCCTGCGATCGGATCACCACAGTCCGTTCCGGCCAGTGATGTCAATCATCTCCAGCAGCAGGCAGCTGCCCCTAGGCTTTAGCCCATGCGCACTATCTTGTCCGCTCCGGCCTGGCCTTACGCGAACGGTCCCCGGCACATCGGGCACGTCTCGGGTTTCGCGCTCCCCTGCGACATGTTCAGCCGGTACCAGCGGATGGCGGGCAACCGGGTGCTGATGGTGAGCGGTACCGACGAGCACGGCACGCCGATCCAGGTGCAGGCCGACGCGGAAGGCGTATCGGCGCGGGAGCTGGCCGACCGGTACAACCGGGTGATCGTCGATGACCTGGCCGGCCTGGGCATGACCTATGACTTGTTCACCCGGACGACCACGCGCAACCACTACGCGGTCACCCAGGAGTTCTTCGGTAGGCTGCTGGAGAACGGCTACATCTTCCCCAAGACCACGCTCGGCGCGATCTCGCCGTCCACCGGCCGCACGCTGCCCGACCGCTACATCGAGGGCACCTGCCCGATCTGCGGTTACCCGCACGCCCGCGGCGACCAGTGCGACAACTGCGGCAACCAGCTCGACCCGGCCGACCTCATCAACCCCCGGTCCCGGATCAACGGCGAGACGCCGGTCTTCACCGAGACCGAGCACTACTTCCTGGACCTGCCCGCGTTCGCCGAGGTCCTCGGCAGCTGGCTGCAGGCCAAGGCGGGCCAGTGGCGGTCGAACGTGCTCAAGTTCTCCCTCAACCTCCTGGACGACCTGCAGCCCCGGGCGATCACCAGGGACCTGGACTGGGGCGTGCCGGTCCCGCTCCCCGGCTGGCGGGACCGGCCGGACAAGCGGATCTACGTCTGGTTCGACGCGGTGATCGGGTACCTGTCCGCGTCGATCGAGTGGGCCAGGCGCAGCGGCGACCCGGACGCCTGGCGCGCCTGGTGGACCGACCCGGACGCCGAGTCGTACTACTTCATGGGCAAGGACAACATCGTCTTCCACTCCGAGATCTGGCCGGCCATGCTGCTCGGCTACAACGGGCAGGGCGCCCGCGGCGGCTCACCCGGCCCGCTCGGCCCGCTGAACCTGCCGTCGGAGGTGGTCTCGAGCGAGTACCTGACGATGGAGGGCCGGAAGTTCTCCTCCTCCCGTTCGGTGGTGATCTACGTCCGCGACTTCCTGGCCCGGTACGACGTGGACGCGCTGCGCTACTACGTGGCCATCGCCGGGCCGGAAAACCAGGACACCGACTTCACCTGGAGCGAGTTCGTCCGTCGCAACAACGACGAGCTGGTCGCGACCTGGGGCAACCTGGTGAACCGGGCGGTCTCGTTCGCGGCCCGCAACATCGGGTCGATCCCCGAGGCGGGCGCGCTGACCGGCCTGGATGAGGACCTGCTGGCCAGGTCCCGGCAGTCCTTCGAGGTCGTGGGCGGCCACCTGAGCCGGTCGCGGTTCAAGTTCGCGACCACCGAGGCGATGCGGACAGTAGCCGAGGCGAACAAGTACTTCTCCGAGCAGGCGCCGTGGAAGCTGCGCGAGTCCGACCCGGAGCGGATGCGCACCGTGCTGCACGTCGCCCTGCAGCTCGTCGACGACGCGAAGACCCTGCTCACCCCGTTCCTGCCGCGCTCGTCGGAGCTGGTGCACCAGATGCTCGGCGGCGCCGGAATCTGGTCGGACATGCCCCGGGTCGAAGAGGTCGACGAAGACGGCGGCCGGTCCTACCCGGTCATCACCGGAACCTACGACGGCGCGGCCCGGTGGGCGTCGGTGCCGCTGCGGGTGGGCGCGCCGCTGGCCCCGCCGACCCCGCTTTTCACCAAGCTCGACACCGCAGTGGTCGATTCCGAACTCGCCCGGCTGGAGTCCTGATGCGCCGGATTTTTTCCCCGAACGAGCCGTGGTGACCGCGCCCACACCGCCTTCACCGCTGCCCAGGCCGGCGCTCGACAGTCACACTCACCTCGACATGATCGTCGATATGACCGGCTCGCCGCTGGCCGGGGTGCTCGCCGCGGCCCGGGCGGCGGGCCTGGCGCGGGTCGTCACCGTGGGCACCACGCTGGAGTCGTCCCGCTGGTCGGCGCGGTGCGCCGAGGAACACGACGACGTGTACGCGGCGGTGGCGATCCACCCCAACGACACCGCCGCCGCCACCGAGCCCCCGTCGCCGGGCAGCGGGCCCGCGCTGACCGCGGATGAGGTGCTGGCCGGTATCGAGGCGCTGGCCGCCCGTCCGCGGGTGCGCGCGGTCGGGGAGACCGGGCTTGACTACTACCGTGACCACGCGGCCCCGGACGTCCAGCGCTGGTGGTTCCGTGAGCACATCAAGATCGCCAAGCGGACCGGCAAGGCGCTGATGATCCACGACCGGGAGGCCCACGACGACGTGCTGCGCATCCTGGAGGCCGACGGGCCGCCGCCCCGGGTGGTGTTCCACTGCTTCTCCGGCGACGCGGCCATGGCCAAGCGCTGCGCCGAAGCCGGCTACGTCATGTCGTTCGCGGGCAACGTGACCTTCTCAAGCGCCCAGCCGCTGCGCGACGCCGCGGCCGCCGCTCCGCCGGATCTCATCCTGGTCGAGACCGACGCGCCGTACCTGACCCCGGTGCCGAACCGCGGCAGGCCCAACTCCCCGGCGATGGCGGCCTACACCCTGCGCTACCTCGCCGAGCTCAAGGGCATCGACCTGGCGGCCCTTTGCGACACCATCACCGCCACCGCGCTACGCACCTTCGGCCCCTGGTAGCGGGCATGCCCTCGCGTCCCTCCACCTCTCGCCCGGCCCGCCGCCCGTCCTCTCAGCTCCCGTGCGCCTCCCAGTTCCCTCCCGCCTCCCAGTTCCCGCGCCCGCTCGCTTCCCAGCCGGCCCGATGGAACATTGGGCCGGTTACAGCCGGCCCAATGTTCCATCGGGCTCATCCGCAAGGTGGATGACGTGGTAGCGGCGGAGCCGCTCGTGCGGCTGCTCGGGCCGGCGGATGTCAGGCAACTCGCGGCGCGGCTGGGCGTGCGGCCGTCCAAGCGGCTCGGCCAGAACTTCGTGATCGAGGCGGGAACGGTGCGCCAGATCGCGTCGCTGGCTGCCCTGCGGCCGCAGGACACGGTGCTCGAAGTGGGGCCCGGGCTCGGCTCGCTCACGCTGGCCCTGCTCGAGGCCGGGCCGGCCCAGGTCACGGCGGTAGAGGTCGATCGCGTGCTGGCTGACGAGCTGCCTCGGACGATCGCCGCCCGCGCGCCCGCGGTGGCGGACCGGGCCGTGGTGCTGACCGCCGACGCGCTGAGCGTGACCGAGGCGGACCTGGCCGCGCCCACCGGCCGCGCCCCGGACGTGCTGGTCGCGAACCTGCCCTACAACGTGGCGGTGCCGGTGCTGCTGCACCTGCTGGCCGCGCTGCCCTCGGTGGGCCGCGGGCTGGTCATGGTGCAGGCCGAGGCGGCGGAGCGGATGTGCGCGGGACCCGGTTCCCGGGTGTACGGCACCCCCTCGGTCAAGCTGGCCTGGTACGCGGCGGCCCGGCCGGCTGGGACGGTGCCGCGTTCGGTGTTCTGGCCGGTGCCGAACGTGGACTCACGGCTCGTCGCGTTCACCCGGCACGACCCGCCGGCCACGACGGCGAGCCGCGAGGACGTGTTCGCCGTCATCGACGCGGCCTTCAGGCAACGGCGTAAGACGCTGCGGGCGGCGCTGGCCGGCTGGGCGGGCTCGGCGTCCGAAGCCGAACGGCGGCTCCGGGCCGCGGACATCGATCCGGGCCTGCGCGGGGAGGCGCTCGGCGTGGCCGACTTCGCGCGGCTCGCGGCGGTGCACCCAGGACCACCGCGTACGATTTGGCCATCGTGATCAGTGTGACGGTGCGGGTACCCGCCAAACTCAACCTGCAGCTCGCGGTGGGCCCGCCGAGCGGCGATGGCTACCACGACCTGGTGACGGTGTTCCACGCCGTCTCGCTGTTCGACGAGGTCACGGTGGTCTCGGCCGGCCAGGACGGGATCGTGGTGACCGGCGAGGGCGCGGACCGGGTCCCGGCCGACGGGGACAACCTGGCGCTACGCGCGGTGGCCGCGCTCCGGGCGGCGATGACCGGTGCGGCCGCGGACCGCGCCGGGGTCCACGTCACGATCGCCAAGCGGATTCCGGTGGCGGCGGGCCTCGCGGGCGGTAGCGCCGACGCGGCGGCGGCCCTGGTCGCGTGCAATGAGCTCTGGAGGGCGGGCCTCAGCCAGGCCCAGCTCGTCGAGGTCGCGGCGCGGGTGGGCAGTGACGTGGCCTTCGCGCTGCTCGGCGGGACCGCGGTCGGCCGCGGCCGGGGGGAACGGCTGACCCCGGCGCTGGCCCCGGCCACCCCGTACCACTGGGTCCTGGCCTTTGCCGATGGCCAACTTTCCACTCCCGAGGTGTACGCGACGCTGGACCGGCTGAGGGCGGCCGAGGCGGCCGAGCCTGACCTGGACGCCGCGCTCATGTCGGCGCTGCGCTCGGGTGATGCCCGGTTGCTCGGCCGGGCGCTCAGCAACGATCTGCAGCAGGCCGCGGTGACGCTGTTCCCGGCGCTGCGCAAGACGCTGGCGGCGGGGCTCGAACTGGGCGCGCTGGGCGCGCTGGTGGCAGGCTCGGGACCAACCTGCGTGTTTCTCGCGGCTAGCGCCAACCGGGCGCTGGACCTGGCCGTGTCCCTATCCAGCGCGGGCGTGTGCCGGTCGGTGGCCCGCGTCACCGGGCCGGTACCAGGCGCGGCCATCGTCCCCGCGGCGAAGTGACCTGAGCACAGTGAACTTGATCAGCCTGGAAAAGGCGGCCAAGGCGTACGCGCACCGGAGCTTGCTCGACGGCGTGTCGCTCGGGGTGTCGGCCGGAGACCGGATCGGCGTGGTGGGCCGCAACGGAGCGGGCAAGTCCACGCTGCTCGCGCTGCTGGCCGGCCGGGCCGAACCCGACACCGGCCGGGTGGCCATGGCCACCGGGCTCCGGCTCGGCTACCTACCGCAAAGCGGCCAGCTGACCGGAACGGTGGGCGAGGTCGTGTTCGGCCGCGCCGGCGGCTCGCTGCCCACGCCGTGGGAAGCCGATCCCAGGGCGCGGACCATCATGGCCGAGCTGCTCCCGGGTATCGGTGTCGACGCCGCAGTTCAGCGGCTGTCCGGCGGCGAGCGGCGCCGGGTCGCGCTCGCCTCCCTGCTCGTCGCCGAGCGGGACGTGCTGCTGCTCGACGAGCCGACCAACCACCTGGACATCGAGGCGATCGACTGGCTCGGCCGTCACCTGCGCGACCGAGGCTGCGCGGTCATCGTGGTCAGCCACGACCGCTGGCTGCTGGACACCGTATGCAAGCGGACCTGGGAGGTCGACCGGGGCCAGGTGCATTCCGCCGAGGGCGGCTACTCGGCCTACGTGCTCGCCCAGGCGGAACGGGAACGCGGCGAGGAAGCCGCCGAACGCCGCCGTCGCAACCTGGCCCGCAAGGAGCTCGCCTGGCTGCAGCGCGGGGCCAAGGCCCGGACCACCAAGGCGCAGTTCCGGGTGGAGGCGGCCACCGTGCTCATCGCGTCGGAGCCGCCGCCACGGGACAGCGTCGAGCTGACCCGGCTGGCGACCGCCCGGCTGGGCAAGACCGTGATCGAGCTCGAGGATGTGTCGGTATCTGTCGGCACCGCGGATCGTGAGCGCACCCTCCTTGATCAGGTGACCTGGCGGCTCGGCCCCGGTGACCGGATCGGAATCGTCGGGATCAACGGCAGTGGTAAGACGTCGCTGCTCAACGTGCTGGCCGGGTCGGTGCCGGCGGATCCCGCCCCGGCCAGCCCCCCGGACAGCTTCTCCTCCTCCTCCTCCGCTCGTCCGGGGCTGCACGTGGAAGGAACGGTCATCCGGGGCAAGACCGTGCGGCTCGCCTACCTGTCCCAGGAACTCGCCGAACTCGACCCGGACCTGCGCGTCCGCGCGGCGGTGGAGGAGATACGGCTGCGCATCCGGGTCGGCGACCGTGAGCTTTCCGCGGGGCAGCTCCTCGAGCGGCTCGGCTTTACCACGGAACGGCAGTGGACCAAGATCGGCGACTTGTCCGGCGGCGAGCGGCGCCGGGTCCAGATGCTCAGGCTGCTCATGGACGAGCCCAACGTGCTGCTGCTCGACGAGCCGACCAACGACCTGGACATCGAGATGCTCACCGAGTTCGAGGACCTGCTCGACGACTGGCCGGGCACGCTGGTGGTGGTCAGCCACGACCGGTACTTCCTGGAGCGCGTGACGGAGCATGTCGTCGCGCTGGTCGGCGACAGCAAGCTCGCGTTCCTCGCCGGGGGCGTGGATGAGTACCTGGACCGGGTCCGGGCCGTCCGCGCTGCGCCAGGAAGCGGACGGGCCGCCGCCAAGTCCCCGCCGTCCGCTGCCGAGGATCGCACCGCGCGCAAGGAACTGCAGCGCCTTGAGCGTCAACTGGAACGCCTGTCAACCCGCGAGACGAAGCTGGCCGCCGAGCTAGCCGCGAACGCCACCGACTACGAGAAGCTCACCGCGCTCGGCGCCGACCTGCGTGCCGCTCAGGGGGAAAAGGCGGGCCTGGAGGAGCGCTGGCTGACCGTCGCGGCCGAGCTGGACGCTTGATCGACCGTCGTCTGCCGACGACGTGGCGACCCGCGGCTAACTCGGCGGCGTCGAAGGGGGCGAGCAGGATACGCATCAGGTCGGCCAGGTGCCGGCGCTCCCCGGCGTCCAGCCCCGCCAGCAGCGCTCGCTCGCGGCCCAGCAGGTCGGCCAGCGCGGCGTCCACCCGCTCCTGGCCCTGGCCGGTGAGGGTGACGAGCACGCCCCGCCGGTCGCTCGGATCTGGCTCCCGGCGGACGAGGTCCGCGGCGGCCAGCCGGTCGATCCGGTTGGTCATCGTGCCGGACGTCACCAAGGTCGCCCGCAGCAGCGCCCCCGGGGTGAGCTGGAACGGCGGTCCCTGCCTGCGCAGTGCGGAGAGCACGTCGAACTCCCACGACTCCAGGCCGTGATCGGCGAACGCCCCGCGCCGGGCGATGTCTAGATGCCGGGCGAGCCTGGAGATCCGGCTGAGCACCTGCATCGGCTCGACATCCAGGTCCGGGCGCTGCGCCCGCCAGGCCTCGACTAGGTCGTCGACCTCATCGCGTAGCAGTGAGTCCGGCAGGATCCCGGCCTCAGAGCCTGCCTCGGCGGCAGAGTCCGCTGCGGTGCGGGGTCCGGCGCGCTGGCCCATTACTAGAGGATATCTCTTGACGTCAAGAAGACTCGTCCTGTACAAGGGGATCAGGTCCACATGTGTCTCTTGTTATGAGAGAAGGATCGACCACGATGTGGGACGCCACCCTATATCTGCGGTTTGGAGGCGAGCGCGCCAGACCGTTTTTTGACTTGCTCGCCAGGGTCGGCGCTGAGCTGCCCGGCTATGTGGTCGATATGGGCTGCGGGCCGGGCAACCTGACCGCCATGCTCGCGGAGCGCTGGCCCGCCGCCACCGTGTGCGGCGTGGACAACTCACCGCAGATGATCGAAGCCGCCCGGCAACTCGCGTCCGCGGCGCCCGTGGCGGCCCTGCGATCCCCGGGATCCCCGGGGTCTTCGGGTTCGGCCATAACGAGCCGCGCCCCCGGGCTGTCCTTCATGATCGACGATGTTCGGCACTGGGAGCCGGAGAGCCTGCCGGATGTGATCATCTCCAACGCGGTGCTGCAGTGGGTGCCCGGCCATCGGGAGCTGCTGACCCGCTGGGTGGGGCAGCTGGCTGACGACGGCTGGCTGGCCTTCCAGGTCCCGGGGAACTTCGACCAGCCGTCGCACGCGATCCTGCGTGAGATGGCGGCGTCGCCCCGGTGGCGCTTGTTGCTGCGGGACGTGGAGCTCAGCCGGCAGTCGGCCGACCCCGCGGATTACGCGACGCTGCTGGCCGCGGCGGGGTACGAGGTCGACGCCTGGGAGACGACGTACGTGCACATCTTGCCGGGATCCGATCCGGTGCTCGAGTGGTATAAGGGCACCGGGCTTCGTCCCGTCTTGGCCGTGCTCGACGCGGAGCAGGCCGCGGACTTCCTCGCCGAGTACGGCAAGCAGCTCCGCGCGGCCTATCCGCCGAGCTCGTTCGGCACCGTCTTCCCCTTCCGGCGCGTGTTCGCCGTCGCACACCGTACTGTTTAAGTCGATTATTCCTATTGATTTAATAGGGAAACCCTGGCAGAATCACGGCATGCGCCGTGGCTCGCCTCTCCCGTCAGCGCTTGTCTGTCAGCGCGTTCCCGCCGGCGCCATCGGTCTGGCGCTCCGCGTCAAGCGATGTCTGACCTCGCACTGACCGGACAGCTCGTTTCCCAGCCAGCTTGCCTGGTCCTTTAGATCACCGGGTTCCCGCTGGCGTCGCCGCCAGTTATGTCAACGTGAGGGAGAGAAACGAAAATGAGTACGATGATCAGGCCAGTGTCACCCGGCAGTGTGCAGCCTGGTCGGCTACTCGGCGCGCGCCAGCTAACCGACGTGGTGCGACGCCTGGCGGCGAGCCCCGCGGAATGGCTTCCCCGGGTCAGGCTGAACCCCGACGGCCGCTGGTACGAACGGATCCACATCGGCGACAGCCACGAGGTCTGGGTGATCAGCTGGCTGCCGGGGCAGGCCACCGGGTTTCACGATCACGGCGGGTCGGCCGGCGCGTTCGCGGTGGTGTGGGGCACGCTGACGGAGCACCGGGTCGTCGGCGGCGTGACCACGGGACAAGTGCTGGCCAAGCCGGTGGGGGCAGGCGGTTCGCGTGCGTTCGGCCCGCGCTACATTCACGACGTGCGCAACGCCGCGAGGTCGGCGGTGGCGGTGAGCGTGCACGCCTACTCACCTCCGCTGCCCGAGATGACGCGCTACGACCTGACCCCGGCCGGGCTGGTGAAGCTGCACACGGAAAGCGCCGCGGCGTGGTGACCGAACGGCCGCCGGGCGCCCGCTCGATCGAGCAGATCCTGACGGCGGCGCGCGCCCGCCTCGTGCGGCTCACGCCGCACGAGGCCTACCGCGAGGTGTCCGGCGATGGCGTGCTCATCGACATCCGTCCGGCCGCGCAGCGGGCGGACGAGGGGGAGATACCGGGATCGGCCGTGATCGAGCGCAACCACCTGGAGTGGCGTCTCGATCCGGCTAGCGCCGCCCGGCTGCCCTGGGTCACCGGGTACGACCACCGTATTATCGTGATCTGCCAGGAGGGATTCACTTCCAGCCTGGCCGCCGCTGCCCTGCATGACCTGGGGCTGCACCAGGCCACGGATGTGGTCGGCGGATTCCGCGCGTGGACGGCCGGCGGCCTGCCGTCCGCATCCGCCGCCGCGGGGACCGTCACGCTGGCCCCTGGCGCTGCTCCGGCCTGGCGGCCGGCCGAAACCGCTCCTGCGGCCGAGCGCTAGCACGGCCGGGCGCTAGCCCCCGGCCGATCCCCGGCCGTTCGCGTCCAGCTGGGAGAGGCCGTTCCAGGCCAGGTCGATCAGGTTGGCGGCGACCTCTTCCAGCTTGGGCTTACGGGCATCGAGCCACCACTGCCCGGTGAACGCGACCATGCCGACCAGCATCTGAGCGTACAGGGGGGCGAGCTTGGGGTCGTGGTGGCGGGAGGTGAGGAAGTCGGCCAGGATGTACTCGACCTGGCCGGCGATATCGCTGAGCAGTGTGCCGTACGTGCCGGTGCCCGAACCAGGATTAGAGTCCCTGACCAGGATGCGGAAGCCGTCGGCGTTGTCGTCGATGTACCTGAGCAGGGTCACCGCGGCCGCCTGGAATTTCTCCCGGCTGTGATTGCCGTCAAGGAGCGTGGTCGCCATCGTCAGCAGGCGCTCCACCTCCCGGTCCACGACGACCGCGTAGAGACCCTCCTTGCCGCCGAAGTGCTCGTACACCACCGGCTTCGAGACGTCGGCCTGCGCCGCGATCTCCTCGATCGAGGTCCCTTCGAACCCTCGCTCGGCGAACAGCCGGCGACTGACGTCTAGCAGCTGCTCCCGCCGTTCCTTCCCGGTCATCCTCTTGCGGCCTGATCTTTGGGGCTGGGCACTCACCGGTTCATCATCGCGACTCCGCGGCCGCCGCGCCAGGTACCACCCGGTCGGCGCGCCGGGTCATCGAGCCGAGTTTCCTCGTCGCCGTGGCGGGACGCTTGGCCGAAAGCCGCTCCTCGTCTGGCCAGCGCACGTCATAGGCCCAGCCCAGCTTCTCGAAGAACCAGATGACGCGGGCGCTGGGGTCGAGCTGGCCCCTGAGCGCTCCGTGCCGGGCGCAGGTGGGGTCCGCGTGGTGCAGGTTGTGCCAGGACTCGCCGAAGGAGGCGATCGCCAGCCAGGAGACGTTCCGCGACCTGTCGCGCACTTCGAACTCCTCGCTGCCGAAGGTGTGGCAGATGGAGTTGATCGACCAGGTGATGTGGTGCAGCAGCGCGACGCGCACCAGGGTGGCCCAGAAGAAGGCGGTCAGCGCGCCCTGCCAGGACATCCCCCACAGGCCGCCGATAAGCGCGGGGAGCAGCAGCGTGACCGCGACCAGCCCGGGGAACCACCCGTCTACGCCCTTGACGCGCTTGTCGGCGAGCAGGTCGGGGGAGAACTTCTCCTGCGAGGTCCTGTTCGGGTCGAACAGCCACCCGACGTGTGCGTAGACCAGCCCCTTGGACAGCGCCTTCCAGTCATCCCCGTACCGCCACGGCGAGTGCGGGTCACCTTCCTTGTCGCTGTACTTGTGATGCCGGCGGTGGTCCGATACCCAGGTGATGACCGGGCCCTCGATAGCGAGGCTGCCCGCGATCGCGAGCGCGACCCGCAGGCCGGTCTTGGCCTTGAACGATCCGTGGGTGAAGTAACGGTGATAGCCAACCGTGATACCGAGTCCCGATACCCAGTAAAAGACCAGCGCGATGGCCACATCGTGCCAGCCAAGGCCCCGGCCCCACAGCAGCGGTATGGCGGCGAGCAGCGCCAGCAGCGGGACGGCCACGAACACGCCGACCAGGACCCGCTGGAAGGTCGAACTGGGTTCGTCCTCCATGTCCGGCCTGGCCGGACGCATCTGGGTTCTGGTGGCTCCCCCGGCCGCAGGCGAGGTCGGCGCTACGGCCTGATCCGTGGCGCTAGCGGCCAGCGGCGGCGGCAAGGTCGTGGCTTCGGCCGCGTTGACGGTGTCGGCGGATGTGGTCATCGTGCTCCTCGTAGGTACGGAGTGGTGGACAGGAACGCTTGTACGCTTACGTAACCGTAGCCTACGAGACCGTAGGTTAGGCAAGGCTTGGCCGGTGAATTTCTGCTCGTAGACCCATGAATTCCGTATCGCTCGCGTGATATAAGTCTCACTATGCGAGATTATTTAGCTCTCCGTGCCACCCTCGCTACACCCCGCCGTGCTTAATCCCCTGGCCTAGGAGCCTGCTGTCGGGCGGTCGATCGGCTTCATTCTCGGAGCGGGTTCCGGGTAAAGTGTGCCGCGGGGCGATCCCGGGTCGTCTAGCCAGGCAGGACGACGGTCTTTGGCACCGCTAACGAAGGTTCGAATCCTTCCCCGGGAGCAATAAGCTGGTTCGACGCCTGGTCATTTCGGCGTAATGTGCCGCTCATGATCGCCTCGGCCCAGCCTTCGATCTTGCGGTAGAGCCCGCTACCGCTCCTTGGCGTTGGGACGGCGGGTCCAGTCGGGCGGCGGTTCACCGCGGAGGGCATCGTGCAGGGTGGCATTGCTTATCGGGCCCAGGATCTGCTTGATCTGGCGAAGGGATCTGCCCTGGCGGCGCAGCATGACCGCTTGCTCCCGCACGTGATCAAGCTCTTGTGGAGTTCGCATATTCGAATTTTAGTACGAGATACTGACATTCCGACGGCGCCAAGGCGATCACCGTGGGCAGGGCGCTGCTGACGGCGCTGATCTTTTTCTTCCTGCTGTTCCTGCCGATGGACTTCCTTACGGGGTGTTCGCGCTCATCATCGCCCTCAACTGCTTCGGGTCCTGGCTTGTTTGCCCCCCGAACCGGGCCGAGATGATGAACGCCGTCCCCGCGAACCAGCGCGGCGCGGCCGACGGCATGATCGCCACCCTCAGAACACGGCCATCGTGTTCTCGATCCGGATCTTCTTCTCGCTGCTGGCGGCCGCGCTGGCCAGCAGGCAACGGCTGATCGTGGATCGTTACCCTCGTCAGGCCAAGGTAACGATCCACGATCATGCGGGGGCTTCAGATCCGGGGGGCACACGAGGTGCACGAGGCCTGAGCGGTGGGGGTGACGGGGGCCGGTGGTGCGTGGGGGACAGGTGGGTCCCGGGGGGCCAGGAGATGTCCAGCGGCCTGATCGCGCCGGGCATCCCGGCGTCGGCGGCCCAGCAACTCTCCCACCTGCCGCCGATCGGTGCCCTGTTCGCGGCGCTCCTCAGCTACAACCCGATGCGGCAGCTGCGGACGACACGCCGGGCGGCCCGGCGGGTCAGAGCCGCGCGGCCATCGATCGTCACCCGCGGTTACCCAGCCAGCCAGAAAAAAGCCCGGCTGTAACCGCGGCGGTGCCGCTAGTTTAGGCTGAGAATCGGATCTCAGCATGCGGGAGAGGTTCCTGGCCGCCAGCAACCTGCCATCCGATCATGGCAACCGGGCGGTATCCTGCGGATGAGGGGTGGGTAAACAAATCCGCCGTCGCATCCCGGGACCCAGGGTGTCCCGGGTGCATCGCTCTGGCGGTGATACCCCTGGAGGCCCCGGACACCCGCAGATATTGGCGCGCTACCCGAGGAGACTAGCCGCGTGAGCGAATCTCGCCCGGTTGCTGTCATTGTCCTCGCCGCAGGCGAGGGCACCAGGATGAAATCGCGGATCCCCAAGGTGCTGCATAGCCTGTGCGGCCGCAGCATGCTCGGGCACGCGCTCGCGGCGGCCAGCGAGCTCGAGCCGCAGCGGCTCGTCGTCGTCGCCGGGCATGGCCGGGACCAGGTCGGCGCGGAGGCGGCAGGGTATGCACCTGGCGTCTGCCTGGTGGTGCAGGAACGGCTGGCCGGTACCGGAAACGCGGTACGCATGGTGATCGAGACCCTCGGCGCCATGGACGGCACCGTCGTCGTTACTTACGGTGACATGCCCATGCTCCAGGCGCAGACACTGCAGGCGCTCGTCCGGGAGCATGTCACCGCGGGAAATGCCGTGACCGTGCTCACCGCACGGGTCGCGGATCCCGCCGGGTACGGGCGGATCATCCGGGACCAGGCCGGCCACCTCGCCGAGATCGTCGAAGACGCCGACGCGACTGCCGAGCAGCGGGCGGTTGATGAGATCAATTCCGGCTGCTACGCCTTCGACGGGGCTCTCCTCGCCGACGCGGTGAAGCGGTTCGCCACCAGCAACGCGCAGGGTCAGGAGTACCTCACCGATGCGGTGGGGATCATGCGCGGTGACGGTCACCTGGCCGGCACCGTTCTCGCCGTCGATCCGGACGAGATCCAGGGCGTGAACGACCGGGTCCAGCTCGCGCAGGTACGCCGCGCCTACAACGGCCGGCTGCTCGAGGCGTGGATGCGGGCCGGGGTCACGATCATGGACCCGGCCTCCACCTGGATCGACGTTGGCGTTACCCTGGCGCCGGACGCGGAGATCCTGCCGGGAACGCACCTGGAGGGAAGTACCGTGATCGGGCCGGGTGCCAGGATCGGTCCCGGCTGCCTGCTCAGGGACACCATGGTGGGCCCAGACGCGACGATCACGTACGCGGTCTGTGAGTCGGCCGAGGTCGCGAGCGGGGCCAGCATCGGGCCGTTCGCCCGGCTGCGCCCGGGAACGCGGATAGGGCCGGCCGCGCACATCGGCAGCTACGTCGAGCTGAAGAACGCGACGGTCGGAGAGGGGTCCAAGGTGCCGCACCTGTCCTACGTGGGCGACGCGGACATCGGCGAGCAGTCGAACATCGGCGCGGCCACGATCTTCGTGAATTACGACGGGGTCGCCAAGCATCACTCCACGGTCGGCAATTACGTCCGGATCGGCTCCGACACGATGCTCGTGGCGCCGGTGACCATCGGGGACGGGGCGTTCACCGCCGCCGGGTCGGTGATCACCGAGGACGTGCCCGCGGGCGCGCTCGGCATCGCCCGCGGCAGGCAGCACAACTCTCCCGGGTGGGTGGAGCGGCGGCACGCCGGGTCGGCTCCCGCCGCGGCGGCC
>OCZT010000368.1_pt1 | contig 44148 bp, 39 predicted proteins | sample 1539031 | NCBI WGS metagenome assembly OCZT01 (sample SAMEA3539308, study PRJEB22396) | soil metagenome | biome: tundra; feature: field; material: soil | place: USA | collected 2010-05 | depth 0.15 m
ATTGGAAAAAACCGGTGAAGAAGCTTATAATGCAATAATGCTGGGCAATAATCGGAGATCTGATTAAGATTGAAAATAAATGATTTTTTGTACACATAACAAACCGACGGCAGTGCAATACAGTCAAGTCGGTTAGCAAAATCAATTATCTACAGAAATACTTCCCAATATAATATGCTAACCTAACAGACATAGACGGAAATGTATATCATACGGTAATCAAATATGGATAGTCGATAACCTTAAAACTACCAGATACCGCAATGGTGATGTCATAGGCACCACTAATCCTGACACGGATGGCAAATCATTAAACCGCCGGGCCGTTAGGTTTCACTTATTAAGACCAAGTGAACCAATATTATTATTAAAAATGTTAATGAAATCAGTTGATACTTTTATAAGTTTAAACTTGAACATATAAACTATTTAAACTCTTATGTGTTTTGTTTTTTATTAAAAAAGGAGGATTACCATGTCAAATATTATTGATTTTGAAAATGTGTCTTTAGCGGGCTTAGAGTCATCGCCTGTTTCGAAATCACTTGCAGGGTTACGCGCTAACGAATCAAGGTATTTTAAGAACAAATACAATCATGATTTTACTGTTAGCCCTGCAAGCAAAAGCAAAGATATACTTGACTATGTTAATAATATTCTTTTAATTGAACGTGATATTAAAATTTCATCAAAACCCCTTGAAACATCAAATTTCATAGTTGAAAACATAAAAATGACATACATATTCTATGAGAGCGGACTTTCAGTCAACGTTATGTATTCAATTAATGATCCTAAAAAAAGGGCAGTAGGCTTTAAACTTTCAGAAGGGATGGAAGTACCAAAAGAGCTGGAAAAGAAATTTAAATTTGCAAGACAAAAATCAAAACTTGCAGGAATAATTCGTGGTTCATTTTTTGTAATTAAGGGGGAATATTAAGACTATTGAATCCATTATATAAATATAATAACAAGTGCGAATTTCAATCAGATAGTGATTGCTAGTGTTTTGTGAAAAAGCAAAGATTAAAGTAACTAAAAATATCTACCGCTAACTCGGTCGGTACTATGAATAGCAATAGCCCTGACACAGATGGCAACAAACTCAACCGCCGGACCGCTATATTTAAGCCAATAAGCGACTGTGAGAGAGACACTTCTATTTCTACGGCCTAAATATAACTCTTAAAGAGCTAAATAATTTTATATCCTATCTGGCTTTCAATGCAGAAAATACTGCACATATTAATCATTTCTGGAATGCATTAAAATGGATAATGAACTTTATCTAGATAAAAATGTTGATATACAATGAGTTAGTTCTAACTGAGAATAATAAAAATAAATTTCCTCTATAATAACAAAAAAAATGGATGACAACAAAAAGAATGCTGGAACGCCAGACATGAAAGTGAGACTCTCGGCTCTATGGCTATTTGCTATGCTCACTTATACTTATGGTGATGTTGTAACATTAATGGATCCTGTTAAGCACGGTTCGATCCAATTAACTGAAGGTTTTCTTTTGGGAGGCTCCATATTCATGATGATTCCGATTACAATGGTTCTCTTGTCTCGGATATTAAAGTATAGGGCAAGTCGCTGGGCGAGCATCATAGCAGGCACGATAATGACTACTTCTTTGGCAGTGACACTATTTGTTGCAGTGCCAACCTCGTATTATATATTTTTCACAGTTATAGAAATTACTTGTACTGCACTAATTGTCTGGTATGCTTGGAAGTGGTGTAATCCTTATGACGAATCTGAATAAAAACTCATGAAAGCAATTATCTATTCAAAATATGGATCACCGGACGTTCTTCAGCTCAAAGAGGTAGGTAAGCCTATACCTAAAAACAATGAAGTACTCATAAAAATATATGCAACATCTGTAACATCAGGAGACTGCCGTATGCGAAAGGCTGACCCATTTATGGTAAGATTTTTCAATGGCTTCACTAGGCCAACGAAATAACAATCCTCGGGAATGAACTTGCCGGAGAAATTGAAGCAGTAGGCAAAGATGTAAAACTGTTTGCATTAGGCGACCAAGTTTTTGGTCAAGCAGGGTTGAGTCTTAGTGCTAATGCTGAGTACATTTGTCTGTCTGAAGATGGTACTCTTACATTAAAACCGGCAAATATAACCTATGAGGAAGCAGCCACCATTCCTTTCGGGGGAAATACAGCATTGCATTTTCTCAGGAAAGGAAATATCAGGAGTGGACAAAAAGTTCTCATATATGGGGCTTCAGGTAGTTTAGGTACTGCTGCAATACAACTTGCTAAAAACTTTGGTGTGGAAGTCACCGGAGTATGCAGTACCGCTAATTTAGAATTGGTAAAATCATTAGGAGCCGATAAGGTGATTGATTACACAAAAGAGGATTTTACCAAAAATGACCAGACCTATGATATTATTTTCGATACGATAGAGAAAAGCCCGTTTTCAGGTTGTGTAAAATCACTTAAGCAAAAAGGAATCTATCTTCGAGCAGTTCATATAACAGTACCATCGATTGTTCGAGGTCTCTGGACTTCAATAACAAGCAGCAAGAAAGTTATAGGTGGGGTAGCAACTGAACGGAAGGAAAATCTCGTTTTCCTCAGAGGCCCACAGGTATGTCGACAAAGGTCACAAAAAGGGGAACGTATCTATCAAAGTCCGGAGCCAAGAGTCCTGATACGGACAATAAAGGTAAGTTAGTTAGTCACGGTTTTTGCTTTTGCTCCTGGTACCAAGACAAATTCTTTATGAGAGTTAAACCCGGACTCGCACATCTGCTAGCAATTAAATCCTGCACCATGACAAATTTCTGGCTCCGATGCAATTCCTACCGCGACACTGCGCTATGTCCATTTACAAACCTTTTGCAACCGAGACAACTTCTTTGCCACTTAGCAGCTTTGTACCGCGACACTCGTATGCCTCAGATTATTTCTACCTGGACGGTAAAAACACGTGTCATACCCTCCTTGCACCGTGATAGTTTCACGGCTAAAGTACCAGGACTCTGCCCGGTGCTGTAGTCGGGTAACACAACCTCCCTTTATTGCCGGATTAGCTGCAAGTTTATCTGCGACTATTTGACTTTCAAATTGACTGATTTTTAATCAACTTTTGGGAAGACAAATTGGAATAAATACAAAGGCAGTTCAAAAACAACGACAAGAAAAATATGATAGAATGATTTAACAATGGCTTACAAAACCGCTGCCTATGTATTGAATCTATTTTCTATTCCAGTGACGATATTCTCTATATTATTAGTAAATACATCGCAAAGCATCTTTATATCAGAATATCCGACATCATACATTACTTCAATAAATACTCAACTTAAATTTTTTATTATGGTTTACTTTCAATCCAATCCGCCAAAAAATCCTTTTTAAGCCTTCCTCAACTAACATTTATACAAGATATTTGTTGAATAATATTTATGACAATCAAATATCACTAAGAAAATGAAAACTTCAGATTTTACTACTACTCTGTTGGTAGACCAATCACCAACAAAAGTATTCAGTGCTATCAACAATGTACGCGGATGGTGGTCTGTTCTGGATAACTATTTTAATTTTACAAAAGATAAAAACGAATGGAAAGGTACAAAAATAAGCTTTGAAATTTCTCAAAAGGATATGAAAACGCAAATCCGCTTCACTCACCTTGGTTTAGTCCCTGAGTATGAGTGTTATGGTATATGCAGAGATTCATGGAGTAATTATATAAACAACAGTTTGCGTGAATTGATTATTACTGGAAAAGGGCAGCCCAACCCAAAGGGTGCCCGGAACGCTTACCAGGAAGGTGTGTCAAAGATAATTAAAGAGCAAGATTATAAAACAAGCATCACCGTGACTGCTTCGGCACATGAAGTATTCAGAAGCATCAACAGTATTTCAAAATGGTGGACAGAAAATCTGGATGGTAGTTCACAAAAACTAAATGACGAGTTTGTTGTTCGTTTTGGAAATGTTCATTATTCCAGACAAAAATTGGTTGAAGTTATACCTGATAGAAAAATTGTATGGCTTGTAACTGATAGCAATCTTAGTTGGCTTAAAGACAAAAACGAATGGACAAATACTAGAATTAGTTTTGAAATTTTAAACAAAGACAATAAAACACAAATGCATTTTACTCATATCGGGTTAATCCCAAAGATTGAATGTTACTTTGACTGTTCAAATGCATGGAGCCAATATATACAACAAAGTTTATTGAGCTTGATAACGACGGGTAAAGGTCAACCGGACCCAAAGGACGGTAAGACTTTGATCTGAGAAAAAAGTAATACCGGAAACCATTCATTGAAGCAAGCATGCTTCTGACAAACAAAAAAGATCCAATCTTGCATGCATGTTGTTAAATCACTTGAAACAAAGCTTGCAATAGAATATTTCCCTCCTTTTATTTACTCGTCACAGAAAATAATCTAATTCATGATTCAATGCCGCTTCTTGTGAAAATCCCTGTTATAATCCATTGTTTTGATCGGTTGCCTTCGTCAGCCCGGATAATTGAATAATAGAAAATAAAACCCAGAATTGTTTCAGTAACCACTAAAAGAAATAAGCGCATTCAGTCAATATATGTCTGTTTGTGCTTATTTGTTTGTAGCCCCACCAGGAATCGAACCTGAATCTAAGGTTTAGGAAACCTCCATTCTATCCATTGAACTATGGGGCCATTATTTCAGTCGCAAAAGTATATCTTTTTTTTATCATTCCAAATCACTACAATTACAAGGCAGATCTAAGATACTCAGCCAGTTTGTTTGTTTTTTATTTTAACTCCTTTTCGAAGCACAGGCTGTTTTCCACCCCGGCATACTGACCATAATTCGGAATAAGTGTATATCCGTTCTTTTTGTAAAGACCAATAGCTTCAAGCTGCCTCTTACCTGTCTCAAGTATACACTTTTCATAAGACAATTCACTTGCCCACATTTCCAATTCGGATAGAATTATCGAGGCTATTCCTTTTTTTCTGCTCTCAGGAGTAATGTACATTCGTTTGATTTCCATTGAATTCGCATCATATTCTTTTATCGCGCCACAACCCAGGGGTTTCTCATTTTCATAAGCCAGAACTACATACCTGATCTTATCAATCTTATTGAATTGGGAATAAAACGAATGGTCCTCCCCATCTACTATTGCTAATTCTTTGTCAAGCAACTTTACAAGTTCCCTGAAATCAGAATTATCTGAATTGGTTCTTATTGTTTTTAACATAGATGGTATTTATTTACAGGTAATACTAAATGGTCTGTCGGAACCGGATATTTTATAACCAGCGATGTACCCGGGAACAATAATTTTCATATTCCAGATTAAAGTCCTTCTTTAACACTTCTTCCTCGAGAGGTATAACGATCTGGTTAACATAAAAGAGGGTAAAAGGAAGAAAAAGAATTGGCCAGGCCTGCATTAGAAATCCAGCCTCTCCAAGGTAAGCAAAGATAAGACTTACATACATTGGGTTTCGTGAAATTTTATATGGTCCCGACATAACAAGTTTCTTAGAAGTCTCGCCGGGAGTGGTTGTTGTACGGGCTTTATGAAAAATAATCAGGCTCCATGATGCGAAAAATGCACCGATAAGGAATAACACAACGCCAATAATTTTAATAATAATTGATGCTTTCTGAGAATGGATGGCAATCGGAAAAAGAAACTGTGGAATGAGGCCGACTAAATATCCCAGCACAAATACCCAGGGTACAGGAATATTTAATAAAAGTCTGATTGGATTCTTTTTCCATTGATTCACAGTTATATTCATATCTATTAAGATGAATTATTAAATCGTTTTTCAATAAACCGGGAACAAAGATACCTATAAACGATGAAGTAATCTCTAAATCAATTCCGATGTCACTACCCGGTAGTCTCGGGGTAGCTATCAAGATCAGATAGTTATACGATTTGTTCCTGAGCAGTTATGGAGGCTCTTTCCTATTCAGATATAAAACATTGATTCACCTGAAACAAGAATTACATGGCAACAATCAGCAGTAACAACAAAGCGTTTCCCTATAATTAATGCATTATCAACATATCCCTGAAATTCAATTTCAACATTAGTGTTTCTCAACATAACTATTTCATCATCACTTACAAGTGGATAATATCCTGGATTCTGATTTAAAATGTTATTATTTATTGTAATATCCTTATTATCTGAGACTCTGAGAACTTTAAAATCGGTCAGTACAAAAGCACTGCTGTCTGAACTATGTCTGATTAAAATTGTGATATACCTGAATTCCTGAGAACAAAAAGAATTATCACAATTCGTTTTTTTGTCTTTGTTACAATCAGATACTAAAACAGAGAATAAAATGAAACAAATAGCCAGATACCTTTGTGCTATTACCATATTTTATTTTAAGATTTAATCTTTATTTGTCTTGTGATTAATATGATTTCCAGTCAAATCAGCATTAATTACCAACTACAAAAATTATTCCAATAATATTTTTTTCGATTAAAATCGAGCTTGCTTAAATCAGCACCCCGGGTTCAAAAAGCTTTTGTCGTTCAAGAGATCATCGCTTATCCGCATCGCTGAATATAGTTTTAGAACCGGTAACTTGAATTGACTTGCAAAACATGTATTTATGGTCATTCCTGAAATTGAATTTATACCAATGGCTCTGATGAATGTTGTCTTTCCTGACATATTAGAACCTGTCAATAATACTGATTTAGTAGCAGTTACTATGGAGTTTGAAATACAATCAGGAATCAGCGGATGATAAATATCTCTCACAATAATCGATTTATCGGCGATGTTGATTTCCGGACGGAAACATTGATCATATGGTTTATGCTTGAATAGATTATGTGTATTAAAGAGGTTACTCAACTGGCTGATTACAAAACTCCCTCATCGCAAATAATAGTTCTGCTATCCTGGCAAAAAACATATTTTGATGAATAATATACGTTATATGTATATTTATATTATATTTGTACACTATTTTAAAATTAGTATTGTGTATGGAAAAACGATCTGAAAAATTACATTCTATACTCGATGCAGCGAAATCGCTCTTCTGGAAACATGGAATCAGAAGAGTAACCATCGAAGAAATCTGCCAGGTTGCGGGAGTCAGCAAGATGACCTGTTACAAGTACTTCGGCAATAAAACAGCAATTGCAAAGTATCTGATAGTAGATATGTTTGAATCAGGAATAAAAGCTTATAAAGAAATATACAATAGTGATATTCCTTATGAAGAAAAGGTTAAAAAAATGGTTGATCTTAAAATGAGCAATGCTCACGAAATGAGCCAGGAGCTGTTGGATGATATATATAAATATCAGAATGAAGAATTATATGAAACCATAGAAACCATCAAAAAGAGGATGCTCGGGATTTATCTTGGTGATATTCGTGAAGCACAGAAAATAGGGGAAATACGTAATGATGTTAAACCTGAGTTTATGCTCTATTTTCTTAACCATTTAACAGAAATGCTTACTGATCTGCGATTGGTTGGGATTTATTCGAATCCTGAACAAATGATTATTGAAGTTATGAATTTCTTTTTTTACGGTATTATGCCCCGAAAGAATAGAAAATAATAAATGAGGAATCTGAAATTAAATATAAGCCTGCTTTTTTTTCTGATGCTCCCTCTTCTGAAGGCACAGGATAGCACTTTTATATTCAAGGGCCAGATTGATGGGTATGCGGGAATTAACTTTGCCAATCCCATTCAATCCCAGACAGGTGCCAGATTCCTGCCCACGCTCTCTATCGGAAAGAACCTGAAGAATAATCTGAAATTCGATTCCGAATTATCATTTGACAGTTATCTCGATTATCATTTTACCGGTTCAAATAACGATGAATCAGATGCAAAAATCAAACCATACAGACTATGGATCAGATTGAGCACTGAACGGTTTGAGCTCAGGGCAGGCCTTCAGAAAATTAATTTTGGTTCCGCCAGTACACTCCGTCCGCTTATGTGGTTCGATCATATCGACCCCCGCGATCCTCTTCAGCTTACCGATGGTGTTTATGGGCTGCTTGGCAGATACTATTTCCAGAATAATGCGAATGCATGGTTATGGGTTCTTTGGGGAAATGACAAAACCAAGGGTTGGGAAACAATCCCGACAGTCAGAAAAGATCCGGAATTAGGAGGCAGGATGCAATTCCCGGTTCCAAAAGGTGAAGTGGCTGTTTCATATCATCATCGTACAGCTGATTTAGCCGGAGTATTAAATCCGTCTGAGATTCATGGTGCCGCAAGTTACCCGGAAGATAAGATCGGACTGGATGGCAAATGGGATATCGGGCCAGGGGTATGGGCAGAATATTCCCTTACTCACAGCAAACCCGATTCCGCATATTTCCCGCCATGGACTAAATTATTCACACTCGGAATTGATTACACCTTCGGCCTTGGAAACGGATTATACGCGGCATCAGAATTTTTCAGATACAGTTCTGCCGGCGAGATATTTAATTCAGGTATTAATCAGACATTCTCTTCACTTACTGTAAATTACCCCATAGGTATTAACAAGATTGGAAGCATTATTTACTACAACTGGACAGATAAATCATGGTACCGGTTTATTAATCTGCAAAGACAAAGTGATAACTGGACTTATTATCTTTTTCTCTTCTGGAATCCGGAGAAATTTACGATCTATAATAACATATCCGGAAATAATATGTTTTCCGGAACAGGAATACAGTTTATGGCAGTTTTTAATTTTTAAATGATTAATAGTTCAAAAAAAATAATAAATGGAAAACTTAACCATCATTTCAATTGAAGGCCTTAAAAAGCATTTCAGCATGTCAGGAGGTAAATTCACTGCCTTAAATGGGATTGATCTGGAGTTCAGAAAAGGAGAGTTCACCGGTGTTGTCGGGCCAAGTGGAAGTGGAAAGACTACCCTTCTTAATATTATTGGTTCACTCGATTCTCCATCGGAAGGTAAAGCAATAGTTCTCGGACAATCCATTGGGGACCTTAATGTAAAACAGGCCGCCATGTTGCGACGATCCAAACTTGGTTTTATATTCCAAAGCTATAATCTTCTTCCGGTTTATACTGTTTTCGAAAATGTGGAATTCCCATTACTTCTACTTAGGCTGGATGACGAGCAACGCAGGAAAATGGTGATGGATTCACTGGAGTGGCTTGGTCTGATTGATAAGTTAAAATCAAAACCCGCCCAGCTTTCAGGAGGTGAATGCCAGAGAGTTGCAATTGCCAGGGCAATGGTCAAGAAACCTGAAATAGTTCTTGCAGATGAACCAACAGCAAATCTTGATGCTGCCAATTCCCATCATATACTCAAAACGATGGTTCAACTGAATAAAGAATTCGGAACAACTTTCATTTTTGCTACCCACGATGATAAAGTAATTGGCTATTTGAGTCGAAAGATTTCACTAGTTGACGGGAAAGTTACTAAAGATGAAATCAAGAATAATTAAATCCTGGAAAACATGAAACTATTATTCAAATTAGCGGCAAAGAATCTCATTGGCGCAGGCCTGAGAACCTGGCTCAATGTGATTGTGCTTTCTTTCTCATTCTTAATTATTATTTGGCATAAAGGTTTGCTGGATGGATGGGACAGACAGGCAAAAAACGAAACTATCAGCTGGGAAACAGGAGGGGGTCAGTTTTGGCAGGCCAGCTATGATCCATATGATCCTTTCTCTTTAACGGAAGCACATACCAAAATTCCTTCTGCCCTGGATTCCCTTGTATCTACCGGGAATATTGCACCCATACTTATAACACAAGGGACAATCTATCCACGAGGTCGTATCCAAAGTATTCTGATCAAGGGAATTAGTTCAAACCAAAAATTGCTAAAAATACCCAGCTCATTATTTCTTAAAAATAATGACGAAATACCAGCATTAATTGGCAGAAATACAGCAGTTGATAACGGTTTAAAGGAGGGTGACTTAATTACCCTTCGGTGGCGCGACGTACATGGAACTTTCGATGCAAACAACATAAAAATAATTGGAATATTTGATACCGACATCCCTACTGTCGATATGGGTCAGATCTGGGTTCCGCTTGATCATTTGCAAAAGATGATAGGAATGCCCGGTGAAGCTACTATTATAGTTTTAAATAAAGAGGCACAAGGCAGTATTATTGCTGAAGGATGGAAATTCAAGAACAATGAAGTTCTGTTAAAGTCCATTACCGACATGATTAAAATGAAATCGGTAGGAGGGCTGGTGTTGTACATCATCCTGCTAAGTCTAGCCATGCTTGCTATTTTTGATACACAGGTATTGTCCATCTTCAGAAGGCAAAAAGAAATAGGTACTTACATTGCCCTTGGAATGACTCGCACACAGGTTGTAGGTTTGTTTACTATTGAGGGATCACTTAACTCGGTACTGGCCGGCCTTCTTGCCGCACTTTATGGAATACCCTTGCTTGCATTACAGGCCAGCAAAGGATTATCAATGCCGGGAGGCAGCAAAGGTTTTGGACTGGCTGTAGCAGATAAAATATATCCTGCTTATAGTCTGGGACTGGTAGTCACAACTATTCTTCTCATCATGCTTACAACAACCATTGTAAGCTATCTGCCTTCACGAAAGATTGCCAAAATGAAACCAACCGAAGCTTTAAGGGGGAAAATACAATGATCAGATTTTTGTTAAAAGGGATATTAAGAGATAAGCAACGAAGCCTTCTTCCTGTTATTATAGTTATCATAGGGGTAATGCTCACTGTATTTCTGTTTTGCTGGTTAAAGGGTATTCTGAATGACAGCGTGGAATTGAATGCACGCTTCAATGCCGGTCATGTGAAGATTATGTCCGCATCTTATGCGAAAAATGTTGACCAGATACCCAATGATCTCGCTCTAATTGGTGTTGATACTCTATTGATCAGGTTGAAAAAAGAGTTTCCTGAAATGAAATGGAGTCAGAGAATTCATTTTGGCGGGCTGATTGATGCCCCTGATTCCAGGGGTGAAACGCGAACACAGGGCCCGGCCATGGGCTTTGGTATCGATATGCTTTCCGGTGATCACTCTGAAATAGAACGATTCAATCTCGAAAAATCTTTACGAAGAGGAAGACTTCCTGTTCATTCAGGAGAGATCCTAATGAGCGAAGAGTTTTCCAAAAAGCTTAAAGTAAACCCGGGTGATACGGTAACTCTTATTAGCTCTACCATGAATGGCAGTATGGCAATGTATAATTACACCGTTAGTGGGACAATCGTTTTTGGAACGGGCCCGATGGACCAGGGTTCGGTTATTGTAGATCTTGAAGATGTCCGCAATGCTCTGGATATGAATAATGCGGCAGGCGAGATAGTCGGCTACCTGACAGATAATTATTATGATGAAGAGAAAGTAGGTCAGGTAGTTGCCAGGTTTAAAAGGCTCTTCCCGGTTACGAATGATGAATATGCTCCGGTTATTGTTACCCTTCGCCAGCAAAACAGTCTGGGTAATATGATAGATCAGATAAAAGCTGTTGGAGCCTTCGCCGTCTTTATATTTGTATTGTCTATGTCCATGGTTTTATGGAACGCAGGTTTATTGGGCGGATTAAGAAGATATTCAGAATTTGGAATCAGACTGGCCATAGGTGAGGATTATTCGCATATATATAAAACCATGATTTATGAATCGGTACTAATAGGCCTTATGGGCTCATTCATAGGCACATCGATCGGATTGCTTGGATCACTTTACCTTCAGTATCATGGACTTGATCTAAGTTCTATGATGAAAAATGCAACTATACTGATGCCGGCAGTCTTTCATACCAGGATTACCACAACTGCCTTTTTTATCGGATTTATTCCCGGACTGGTATCGACAGTCATCGGCACAATGCTTTCGGGGATAGGAATTTATAAACGTAAAACAGCTCAATTATTTAATGAATTAGAAGCATGAGAAAATTAGTTATACCTATTTTTATGCTGTGTGTTTCAATAAATGCACAGAATCCTTCTGCCAGGGAGATAATAGAAAAAGTAGACAAAAATATGTCGGCTGAATCCAGGGTATTTACATCCAGGATGATAATACATAACCCCAGAAATACCAGGACAATTGAATCCAAATCATGGAGTATGGGGGAGACCAAATCCTATACTGAATATATATCTCCGCCACGCGAACAGGGAACCAAAATGCTTAAGCTCGATAATCTCCTGTGGATCTTTTCGCCATCAACTGACAGGATTATCCAGATTTCCGGACATATGCTGAGGCAATCCGTGATGGGATCGGATCTCTCGTACGAAGATATGATGGAAGATCCGCATCTTCTAAATCATTATACAGGAAAGGTAGATGGACAAGAAAGATTAGCGGACCGTGATTGCTGGATCATCACACTTACAGCAATCAATGCCGATGTTGCTTATGAGATGCAAAAAGTATGGGTGGATAAAGACCGCTTCATCCCATTAAAGAAGGAACTTTATGCGAAAAGCGGCGTTCTGCTGAAAAGGATGGAACTTTCTGACATATTGCAGATTCAAGGCAGATGGTATCCCAAAAAAATACTATTTAAAGATGTGCTTAAAGAGGGTGACGGAACAGAGTTCCAGATGATGGAAATTGAGTTCAATACTAAGATTCCCGATTATATTTTTTCAAAAGCGAGTCTGAAGAAATAAGAATACTCAACCTATTTTACTGATTTGATTAAGGAATCTGTAATGATGATCGTTTTGGACGAAATAGCACATGCCCCGAAATAACCTAATGCGCCATTGCTTAGATTATTATTCGGATTAGCAGGTGTTGACCCGAAGAAAGGATTAGTAAAGATCAGATCTTCAAGAGTCCGGTAATACCCGTATGTTTTTGCATCAAGAGATAAAAGTTCGATCCTGAAAGTGTCTCCGGCCGAAGCATTTGCGACACGCAATTCTGTTTCCTCTCCATTTGTATACTGATCATCAAATAACCGGTAGCTTTCGGTATTAGTGGAATCGTTTTTAAAAACTTTTAACCTGTAAAAGTTCTTTTCTACAGGATCTCTGAAAAAACAATGAATCTCTATATGTAGTTTATTCTGATCGTTTCCACCGAAATCGATACGCTGAACCTGGCTTTTTACCAGAGTCAATGAATCAATACTGACATGACTAAACATGGTAGTAGAACCGTCGTATTCCTGATCTTCTGATATTACTTTCAAAGTGTAAGTTTTTCCGGGAATTCCCCTGGTACTTGAAGTAAGATAAACACCGGGTGCTGCTTCTTTTAAAGTATCGGTTGTACCACTATCGTCGGATATTATAGCCTGTGCACCTGAAACTGTTTGCAAAACAGGCTGATTAAAATAACTTCCCGATTTACTTATTGTAACTGTGTAAGGACCGCGCCTGTCGTTAACCAGGCCTTCGATGACTATACGTGGAGCAGCTTCGTTCAGATCAACCTTTATAACTTTCTGACAACCTGAGAATACCAAAAAAGTCATCAATGATATTACAATCTCGAATATATCTTTAAGTCTTATTTTCATTCCTATTACCATTTCTCTATACTCTTAAAACTTGAAATTATAAGTTATTGCCGGAACAAACCGGAAAAGAGATAATTGCACTGCCTGCATCTTCGTAGGGTCATTAGGGTCCTGCTGAAAATTTATCGCATATGCATTCGAACGTCCATAAACATTATATACTGAAAAATTCCAGTTACTCTCAAACCTGAGGGTTTTTTTCCGTTGCCAGGTAAGACCTATATCTAACCTGTGGTAATCAGGCATACGATAACCGTTCCTCTCAGTATAGTATGGAACAATATTCCCATCGGCTAAATAACGCCCGCTTGGAAATGTAACAACATTCCCGCTGATATAAATCCATGTTGCTGAAAAAGTGAGCTTCGGATTAAGTTGATACATACCTACAATAGCCAGGTTATTCGGTCTGTCTTGTTTAGCCAAGAATATATTACCCCCATTGATATCGGGGAACTGCCTTTTAGTTTTTGACAGAGTGTAGCTTATCCAACCTGTCAGTTTGCCATATTTTTTCCTGATCAGAAACTCTGCTCCATACCCCCAGCCTTTCCCAAAAACCAGTTGTGCTTCCACCTTGTTATTCAGGATAAGATTGGCCCCGTTACGGTAATCAATCTGATTTTGCATCGTTTTATAATAAACTTCAACTGATGTTTCATACATATTATTTGAGAAGTTCCTGAAATAACCAAGGGTGTACTGATCAGCAATCTCCGGCAATATATTGATATTACTGGGTACCCACAGATCAAACGGAGTGGTTGATGTTGTATTGGATAACAAATGAATGTACTGGCGGGTTCGGGCATACGAAATTTTGACCGAGCTGGAGTCATTGATTATATAATTCACAAGAAGTCTTGGTTCGAATCCGCCATATGTACTGAATATTTTTCCTTTAGGATATGATGCCGAATCCACAACATCTGCTACCTGATTGTAAGTGTATACGGTCCCCGGCCCGATTGAACTGAAAAGAGAATAGCGTAGTCCATATGTTGCCTTCAGATGAGGTGAGATTGTCTGTTCATTGGAAATATACACTGCATTCTCCAGGGCATACCTGTTATCAACAGATCTTACCCGGAGGAAAGCACTGCTGTCAACTTTACTGGGAACAAAAGTATGATAAATGGAATTGAAACCAAATTTGATAGTATTATTGGAATTCAGATAGTAATGAAGGTCCTCTTTCAGGTTCCAGTCCTTAATTTCAGAAATTACCCTCATAGTCAGATTGCCAACTGCCACATTAAACCTATAGCTGTAACTGTTGAAAATTATTGATGTATTTGAAAATATTTTATCATTGATAATATGGTTCCATCTTGTTGTAGCTGTAATATTTCCCCAATCGAGACCAACCGTACCTCCAAGGTTGAAATTATCCCTGCCGAGGTAACATGAAAAATACAGCTTGTCTTTGTCTGAAAACTGATAATTGGCTTTGAGGTTTAAATCGTAGAAATAAAGAGATGATTTACTCGCAGTGGAATCCACTCCATGACGGGGAAGAAGTCTAAGGAAAAGATCAGCATAAGTCCTTCGTGCGGCAATCATGAAGGAACCCTTATTTTTTATTATAGGTCCCTCAATGGCTAATCGTGAAGCAATAAGTCCAATTCCCCCGGATATATGATATTCCTTATTGTTGCCTTCATTCATCTTAATGTCAACCACCGACGATAATCGTCCGCCGTATTCAGCCGGGAAACCTCCTTTGTATAATGTAATATCTTTAATAGCGTCGGAATTGAAAGTTGAAAAGAATCCGAGTAAGTGAGATGGGTTATATACCGGTGCTTCGTCAAGCAGGATAAGGTTCTGATCGACACCCCCTCCACGTACGTAAAATCCCGCATTCCCCTCTCCGGCAGGTGTTACTCCCGGCAGTAACTGAATGGTTTTTAAGATATCCTTTTCACCAAGAATAACCGGGATATTCTGGATTTCCTGAACATTGATTTTTGAAATCAGGTTATTCTGAACCACATTAATGTTATTCTTCTCACCCACAACTGTAATTTCCTTTAAAGCAATTGATTCCTCATCCATATCAAAAGTCAACTTCATGTTTTCTTTTAAATCCAGAGGAACGGTCTGCGTTTTGTACCCCAGAAATTGAACAATTAGTGTATATTTTCCTGTTGGAAGCGTAAGGGAAAAATATCCGTAAGAATTTGAAGTTATCCCTATCGCAGGATTCTCTTTAGGATAAATGACAGCTCCGGTTAGTGTTTCACCGGTCTTGGAATCTCTTATAAAACCGCTTATAGTTGCTGATTTTGGTGTTTCATTCTCAGAAAATCCCGGCCGTATGATCACCGATGAAAAAATAAGCATTAATAAACAGATTCTCGTTCTCATCCAAATTCAGCTTTTACCACAAACCTGCCTGCCGCCTGTCTGCCGGTTGGCAGGTCAGCCAGGAGCACCTATCGGTTTTCAAGAAGGTCACACTCTTATAAACAGTAAATCTGTTAGTTTGTTGTTACCTGGAGACAAAAAGTCTGGTTTTATTCCTTAATTATTTTTTGCATAAAGTTCCCGTCTTGTGTAATTATCTGGATCAGATAAATACCCCGGGAATAAGAACTCATGTCAAGTTTATATATTCCGGAATTAATATCAATTTTTCGTATTAATCTTCCCTGAAAATCAAATAGTTCTGCCATTTTAATTACTCCTGAAGATTCTATTGTGAGATTATCTTTTACAGGTGTGGGATAAAATTTCAACTCCATATTGCTTTCAGTCTCCGGAACAGACACAATTGTATTTGCAGATGTTGTCCAGTTAGATGCCATACTATTATCTGAAAGCGGATCAATTAGTTCCAGATAGGACCCGTTACCATCAGCGTTAGGCCAGGGCGGGAGATTTGTATAACTGACACTGTCAATTACATTTCCAAAACCATCAGCCAGGACAAGGTTTTCTTCTTTGCTGGATAGATTCCTAGTAAACTGCCCTGATGAAGGAATGCCATATTTTGCCATAAAAACCCCGGAATTGCTGGCAAGTATCTTCTTTGAACCAGGTAAAATCTCAGAATATGCAGGGAACTGGTAAACAAATCCGGTTCCTCTGAAATAGACCCCTGTTAAGTCTGCTGTATTATTCCCTGTATTTTGTATTTCAATGAATTCCAGATCGTTGCTGATTGGAAACTCAGCAGTTGCAGCAGGATTGTACATGATTTTCGTGATTACAAGCGAAGGAGTTACCACATTGCTGCAATTTGAATATGGACCAACATTTATAGTTATCCAGGCAATTCTAAGTTTCAACCAGTCTTTTATGTTATTTATCTCCATTAAAAGATTTGGCACAGTGCCCCATTTGATATTTTCCCTTACCGAAGCCTCGCTGATAGTCGCAACAATCTGGTCAATTAAGTTTTCAATAGTCAAAAGGTTTAGGGGCTGTCCTGGCTGGATAAGCTGATTCCACCTTTTAGACAGGTAACATCTGAACTGCGCATTCACGAAAAGATCCTTCCAGAATTTAGGACCTTCATTATCTCCGTTAGCAAATTGCCATGTATCTGTTTTGCTCCTGTCAAAATTCCAGAGAAACAAATCGTTTCCAAAAGTCAGGTTATTGTCCCAGATTGGTCCTGCTCTGAGTTTCCCGTTCCTGTCCTTATGAAAAAATGTACTGAATTGATAGGCATCGGCATTCGCAGACAACTCACTTATTATCATGAAATCGACAAAAGATGGTATATCAATCACTGATGGATATCCATCTTCGAAAGAGGTGTTACCAGATGAAGCGGTACTGCTCAGCATTTCAAAAACAGAATGAATATAGTCATTTTGTTGAGTTGTTACATTCTCAGGTTTAGGAAGATCATGGATGAATGTCACATCATCTCCTGCCAGATAACTTGGCATTGTCCAGGCAACCGGATCACCATTTGTTTTATCGGCTTTTGTGATATATCCCCCTGTAACTGCTGGGGAAATATTGTCTGTTGTGCCTATTTTCATGACGTCAACTCTGTCGGATCCCTGTTTAATTTTCTCCTGAAGAACATATAGTCCGTTGTAAGAGCCATTTATCACAACTTCACAATAGACAGTTCTGCTTGCATATTCCCCGATCATCCTTGATAAATTATAGCAGATATAATCGCGTATAAGCGATGGTTCAAATCCAAGTCCGTTAAGAATCCAGTCATTGTCACTCGGCATTCCAAGTAAGCTTACGTTATTATTTGAAGTATTGTCGGCCTTTAACGTTGTCAGTCCAAATTGTTTTTTTGGCAGTACCTGTGAACTTGAGCCCCTTATTTCTATGTTTATACGGCCGTTGTAATTCAAATATCCGGTTGTATTCTGATCAGTAAGGTAATTTCGCAACCCATTTCCCCTGTAAATTATCTTCATTGTGGCAAGAACCCTGGGGGAATCGGGTATTTCCACTCCCCCATCAGTATTTATTAATACAATAGGAAGATTGCTATCTGTAAAGATCTGGGAAAAAGAAAACGCATAAGTACAAAACAGAAAACAAAATTGGGTAAAAAGTCGCTTCATTTTAATGTGATTAACTACCGATACAAATGTGTCAATTATTTTCGAGTCTGTCGCAGACCTTGTTAAAATGTATTTTCAGAGCTTAATCACCTTAGCCAATACCCCCGGGACCTGAAGCAGATCGTAGTCGTTAGTGTAAATCAGAAACTTATCATTCCATTGTGGATTGAACTTTTCCTTATAATCCCTCTGGCCTTTGTAATGAGAAAAAGAACGGATTTTATCATATGCAAATTTCATTGACTTCTCGGTAAAGTTGTGAGGATCATCAAGCCCTGACATTGGAGCAAATCCCAGATTAATATATTTTACTCCCGTGTCTTTGAAATGTTTAAAAAGCTCTACCAGGATATAATCCATGATCCCGTTGGGTGCATCGGCGGTCTTCCTCAGCAAATCATAAGTACCTTCGTTTTTTACGTAGTCAGGAACAATATTTAAAAAAGCGATAATCTTTTCTTCACTGTTTTCAATTGTGATTACAGTTTGTTCTTTTATCTCTTTTTCAACGAACATTCCCTGTGAAAAAATAATTTCATCGCGGTCCGTAAGTTTCAGCCATTCATCACTAACAGCCTTAAGTTTCTGGATCAAACCATCCCGGAGAGGAGGTGTATTTATATGAGTCGTATAACCCTGTTCTTTAATTTTGTTCAGAGCGTTTCTGATGGATTTTTTTTCACCACCTTCCAGTGAAAATGAGTCGAGGTCAACTACTCCCTCCTGACCAAGGAAAAGACTCTTCCTGGACAATTCAAAATAGACTGGCAGGCTCTCTTTTGGCACCCGGTAATAAATATCTTTAAGACCGTTCTCATACGAATATTCACTGAAAGAGACAATACATTTTTTCATCTCATCCCTGTTTTCTGCAACAGGATTTTCAAGAACCACAGCAAAATTTCTGCTTACCCGGTAGGAGATATATGCGTTAATCTCAGGAGGTGCAAATATAAATTTATCAGAATATGTTTTGAAAAAATCGAGAGAGGAATTTCCGAATTGCCGCGTTAGTGTTTTTGCCCTGCCTATTTCCACATCTGTCGGGGTAACCCTGAATACATATGGCCTTACAAGTGAGTAGACCAGAAATGATATTGAGGCGAAACCGCTTATCTTGATAAGGTAAATAAAATCACGTGCAAAAGCGTCACGCGGTATCAGATCATTGCTGCCAATGAGAAAAAAGTTCTGAATCGTATACCAGAATGACTGAACAATATTAAAATCAATCTGAAAATGTTTTTTATCGAGGAAGTAGAATCCCACCACGCCATATAGTAGAACAGCCGCCATACTTAGCATAGCTGTCTGTAACCCCACTGTTCCCAGTCTTGGATTTGTTTTTATATGGTACTCTTTTCTGGTTGCAATCAGGGAGCCGAGAATAAGAAGCGCTATCGTAGATTCTTCATAATCAATGCCTTTGGTAATATGTCCAAAAACCGAAAGAACGGTTAGCCCTATTGCAAACCACCAGGCTGTTCGCAATCCTCTTAACATAAATGCTGCAGTAACCAAAAGAAATAATCCGGCAATAAATACGAAGCTGTTTGAGAAGCTGACAAAACCAACAAGCAAATAATCTTTAAGAAGCCTGAGTCGGTCAGGAAGAGCAGGTGTTAGTACAGAAATGATATTCACAATACCAAGAGCAAAGATCAAAACTGCAGGAAAAATCCTCATTATCAGTTTATCAACCTTTAAGAGAAAGCTCACAATACCTGTAAAGAGTGGAAGCCAGAATTCAAAAAACCTGAAAAGCAGTGTTATCGCAATGGCATCAACACTACTGAAGCCTGAATGAATAAGAACATATGTCATTGAAACTTCAATTGCTCCAAGCCCACGCAGAAACGGTGATATAATCAGGAATATTACGACAATTATATAAGCTATGATTGCAGTTGAAAGGGAAGGTGGAAGATTAAGAGCTATCATCGATATATAGACGTGTGCGATTCCCACAAACTCGATCAGGATAGAGATTAATACAGTATAAACAAATTGTGTCCTGTTTATCCTGTTATTCTTCATATCTTCTATAAAAAGATCAGCTTTTGGATAAATTTTTAAAATCAGAGAGTACAGCTTCCATTTTCTTAAAAGTGAATAATAAACAAATACAAAGAATAACAAAATCACGACAACTCCGCCAAGGGCATACCATCTGCCCATGGCAATACTTCCTCCTGAAACGACAAATAGAAAAGCAGGTATAGCAACAATTACAACAGACAGAATTCCTACAAACGCATAAATGGAAGAGGCAAAATAGATCTGTGTTCTTGTGATCCCCTTTTTTTCTATTTCTTTTGTGAAAAATGCCAGAGAAGATACAGCGCCGGCAGGCAGAAAGACGCTTATGAAATTGCGTTTCAGAAAAAGAATTATTGCATCCCATAGCCTCAGTCTGGTGTTAATTGAAGCAAAAGATGTCACATACATCACTCCCTGAATGAAAATATAAAAGATAACCAGACCCAGACCGGCGATTACCCAATTCCGATTCGCCTCGGAAAGAATATTCCTGACTTTTAACAGTTCATGTTTTTGATGAAAGATAAACCACGCTGCCAAAACGATGAAAAGTGCAGTAAAAAGAAACTGGGTAATTAGTTTCGCATTTTCATTAAGAAAGATGAAGACTTTCTCTTTAAAAAAGTTCCGGACAGAGGTTGATGTGTTTTCTTTTATCATTGAATGTTAACCAAAGTTATGAGTTCCAATTATTAAATTCACTCCAAATAGCATTTTTCTGTTATTGAAAATTTGACTCAACTAATCCAAAGTTACGATTTTTCAAAAAGCTTTATTCTCTTTCATGGTCTGCATGATTAACGGAAGATTAAATTTATAATGATGATCACCCGGAATTCTTCTGATTATTACAGATGTTCCGCTCAATAATCCCGGAATCTCAGTTTTCTCACCGTCTCCGAAAATTATAAGGGTTGGCACGCTCTGCATTTTTATGATCTCATCGATTGTGTTATAGGTGTTCTGCCGGTTGCCCATTCCCAGCATATTTGAAATATGTATTTCAAAGTCGGTGGTTGTGGCCGGAGATAAGAGTACTGCAGATTCAATCTTTGATTTTATCTGTTCCGGTAACCTGTTCACAATAAACGGAACAATTTCAGCACCTAAAGAATAACCTATCAGAACAAACTTCTCTCTGGCCCATTCTTTACCATAAAAATTCAAAACCTTGGCTATGTCCGATGCAGTCTCTTCAGGTGTGCGTCGTTTCCAGAAATATTTTTTTGAATCGAGACCTACTGTAGGAATTCCCTTTATGGCAAGATTATCAGCTATTGACTGTTCAAAACCATACCACCCGCCATCACCGGAAATCAACAACACGACCGGAGCCTGCTTGTCCTGAACTTTGGAATTTGTAATAGTTACGGGAAGGTTTTTAACCTCATCAATATTAACCTTTGGAGGCTTATCTTTTTCATATCTGTCGATTAACCGGTTAAAGGCCTCTTTCCATTGAGGCATAAATTCACTCCCCTTTGAAAAACCATGTCCCACTTTTGGTAAAGCGACTATTTCGGCATTTTTTGTTTTGGAGACAAAATCCGCAACTTTTGAATAGCTGCATACTTTATCTGCCTGACCCTGAAGAACTATCCAGGGGTTTCCAAGTTTTTCATCAGGTTGAAGAAGATACCGTTTCCCTGGAATCTCAACTGTTTCAGTAATGCCGTTAATCTGGCAAAACATCTTAGGAAGTTCAATATCGGGACAAAACCCAAGTGAGACACCTCCGATAAATGTACCGGGCCGGGCCTGGGCCAGGATCCCATAAACAAGCATTGCTCCGTGTGAATATCCCATTATTACAGGTGGCTTATAATCGGGAAAATCGTATTTCTTTTCTATTTCGGTAGCCAGCTGTACGAAATCCGCTGAAATATTATAGCAATCGTCTGTACGATTCTTTAGATCCTTAAAATATCTCAGAATATCAACACCGATTACCAGGGTATTCATTTCAGAGAATGTCTGAGAGAATCCGGTAACCTCCGATTTCCAGCCGCCATCTCCGGAAATCATCACTATTACATTCCGAGGTGTGGTTGTCCGGTTATAAATATAAATTTTGCCAAATGAAGGAACATTCAGAGAGTCGCTTGGCATTTCTGCCATAGCCGGATATCGTATTGCCGATAAAAGGATGAAAAGAGTTATTAGAATAGATGATAGATTTTTAGTCTTCATTCAGATAAATTATTTTTTATAGTTAATAGCCTTTCCTGGTGAAACTTTGTGTCTTTTTGTCTTTGGGGAAATCTTTATTTACCCACACGGCGACCAGGCGCAAAGTTACAAGAAGAAATTTATCTGGTTTTTCAGATCAGCTTCTTGTACTTTATTCTTGCCGGAGTTGTATCAGCAACTCTCTTTTTATAGTTTTCTTCATAGTCAGAGTAATTTCCCTCGAACCATACGACTTTTGAATTACCTTCAAAAGCCAGCATGTGTGTTGTGACCCTGTCGAGAAACCACCTGTCGTGGGATATTATTACTGCACATCCTGCAAAATTCTCAAGACCTTCCTCCAGTGCTCTAAGAGTATTAACATCTATATCGTTTGTTGGTTCGTCAAGTAGCAAAACATTTGCCCCTGATTTCAGTGTCAGAGCAAGATGCAGTCTGTTTCTCTCTCCTCCTGACAGGACACCACATTTCTTTTCCTGATCGGCTCCAGTGAAATTAAACCGGGCTACGTAAGCTCTTGCATTCACAAGACGACTGCCTACCATTACATCGTTCTGACCTCCCGAAATCACTTCATATACAGTTTTCGCCGGATCAATTGCTGCGTGTGCCTGATCAACATATCCCAGGGTAACAGTATCTCCTGTTGTAAATGTACCCTTTGTCGCCTCTTCCTGTCCCATTATCATTCTGAAGAGAGTTGTTTTCCCGGCGCCATTCGGTCCAATAACACCAACTATACCGTTTGGAGGAAGGCTGAATTCAAGATCTTCAAAAAGCAATTTGTTATCAAATGATTTCGTAACTGACCTGGCCTCTATTACTTTATCACCCAGCCTGGGCCCGTTTGGAATAAATATTTCAAGCTTATCTTCCTTTTGTTTTACATCCTGATTAAGCAGGTTCTCATAAGCACCTAATCTTGCTTTCGATTTGGCGCGGCGTGCCTTAGGTGACATCCTTACCCATTCAAGCTCCCGTTCAAGTATCTTTCTTCTTTTAACATTTCCTTTCTCCTCCGACTCAAGCCTTTTGGCTTTCTGTTCTAGCCATGAAGAATAATTACCTTTCCAGGGAATGCCCTCACCCCTATCAAGTTCCAGTATCCATCCTGCAACATTATCAAGAAAATACCGATCGTGGGTGATACATATCACGGTTCCATTATATTGTTTAAGAGTAGTTTCAAGCCATTGTACCGATTCGGCATCGAGGTGGTTTGTAGGTTCATCCAGCAGCAATATATCGGGTTGTTGTAAAAGTAAACGGCACAAGGCTACTCTTCTGCGTTCGCCACCCGAAAGGACATTAACCCTCGCGTTGCTGTCAGGGCACCGAAGTGCATCCATTGCACGTTCAAGTTTATGTTCGATATTCCATCCGTCAGCATAATCAATCTTCTCCTGGAGAATAGCCTGTCTGTCTATAAGTTGCTGCATCTTATAAGGATTTTCATAAACTTCCGGATCGCCAAAGCTGTTGTTTATCTTCTCGAATTCCTTTATAATCTCTATCGTTCCTTTCACACCTTCTTCAACAATTTCTCTAACACTGCGGTTTTCTTCAAGCAGCGGATCCTGAGAAAGATGCCCTACTGAATACCCAGGAAGAAAGGTAACATCTCCCTGGTATTCCTTTTCCATACCGGCAATAATTTTCAGAAGTGTAGATTTCCCCGATCCGTTTAAACCGATTATCCCGATCTTGGCACCAAGAAAGAATGACAGAGAAATGTCTTTAAGTACCTGCCTGTGAGGAGGGAAAGATTTTCCCACTCTAAACATCGAAAAAATGATCTTATTGTCATCAGCCATAATATAACAGTTAATTATACAGCAAAAATAAGTAGAGACGCCCAAATTGGGCGTCTCTACACCAATATTTTTTTCAGATTTTATTTCTTTTCGAACAATTTAATAGTTTCATCCTGCAATAATACCCACAAAAAATATACGCCTTTCAGGGTTCCGATAGGAATATTCAGGCATCCCAGAGCTGAGACAACAATTACCAGGTATCTTGCCCATGGCTGATAAGTAAAAAGCCCTATACCTCCAACAAGTCCAAGTGTTGACAGAAACCCGATAAGTACAGGAACACTGATTGACAATAATTTCAATATCGAACTTGCCACGTCATCACCTCCGACCTGACTTCTCGCAAAATTCAGAGCAAAGAAAGCGGCAACTGCTCCAATCAGACCAAGTACCCCGAAGCCAATTTGAATCGCTCCAACCACGGTTACATGCTTTTTCATTTTTGAATCTTCCATGACAATTAATTTTTATGCAATTTATAAATATTTTCATTCCTGCTCAAATGACTGGTATTTTAGTGAATTGATGCATCATGCTCTTTATTATTTTATCGGAGTAACCATTTTATATTAATTCGGCACCATGGAAAAGAGAGTTTTAGTATATTTGTTTTTAAAATAACCTCTATGAAAAGGAAATTAATGTTTGCTGCCGGATTTATTTTCATTGCTTTATCATTTACATCATGTCAGAAAAATTGTAAAGTCTGCCAGCAAAATACTTATGATTCAGGAGGTAACATACTGACAACCGGGAGTGACACCGAATATTGTGATGCCTCATTACTCCGTGTAGAAGCAACTCCTGATGTCACAGTGTTAGGTGTTACAACCAAATGGGTTTGCAGGTAATCAATACCGGACCCCGATTAAAGTCACATCATCAATCTGAGGACCGTCGCCACGCCACTCCTCAAATATCTCATTCAGCCGTTCGCCCTGTTTAAGCATTGGCATTCCGGCCATTGCAACAAGTGTTTCCCGGAGTTGCAATGACATGAATTTTTTCTGTTTTGGCCCGCCAAACTGATCAGCAAAACCATCTGAGAAAATATAAAACGCATCGCCTTTCTGAATATCTATTTTATGAAGAGTGAACGGCTCCATCTTATAATGAATTGCCACGGGCATTTTATCGGCCCTGTAGTGAGTCAGTTCTCCCCCTCTAACAAGATACAACGGATTATTTGCACCGGCATACCACAAAATGTTTTTATCAAAATCAACAACACATACAGCAATATCCATCCCGTCTTTAATGCTATCCTCTTCAGCAACCTGTTTCAATGATTTTATTATTCCCTGGCGCAGGTTTTCTATTATCTGGTCGGGAGCCAGTATATGCTTCCCATTTACAATTTCATTAAGCATTGTTACCCCAAGCATACTCATAAATGCTCCGGGGACTCCATGTCCGGTACAGTCAGCTGAAATTATCACCTGCGGATTGTCCTGAGTGCTTACCCAATAAAAATCACCGCTGACAATTGCCAGAGGTTTATATATAACGAAGTGTTCAAGCTTATCGCTGAATAGTTCAAGAGATGGTATCAATGCAGTCTGTATCCTCTTTGCATACATGATACTATCTTCTATGTGCCTTTTCTGGTAGCTGATCTGATCTCTCTGGGCAGCTGCAAGATCCCTCTGCTTTTCAATTTCATCTTTTTGCAGTGAGATTGTTCTGTTCTTCTCCTCAAGCCTGATATTCGCCTCTTTCTTTATTTTATATCCCCTGTAGATATAGTACCCCAGGAAACTGACAAGAAGAAGGGCGAAAAGAACAAAATAAAGTACCAGTTTTTGTTTTTCAATTGCTTCAAGCTGGACTTTTATCTTACTGTCCTGTTCTGAAATTCTTTTCAGTTGCTCATCTATCCTTGCCAACTGAATTGTGATCTTTCCCTTTTGTCTTGCAAGAGTATCCTTCTGAACCTGAACTTCATTCTGTTGAACGACTATCGTCTGCTTCTGGACTGATATTTCTCCCTGTTGTTTGCTAATCTGAACAAATTGTTTTTCAAGAACTTTTTGCTTTTCATTCAATGTCTTCACCTTTGTTGTTATCTCTTTGTCCAGACTGTCAAGAAGGGCTTTCTGATGAAGTATTTCCGCTTTCTGGGTTTTAATCATATCTAATTGCTGCCGAATAGTATCCCTTTGTATAATAATCTGTTCATTTGCCTTACCAAAGAGATTTTCCCAGTCTTCTTTGGTTTTAATAGACTGAGTCATCATATTTGAATTCACCTTCATGCCTGCTTTATTGATCATGTCTTCATTCACCCCATATTTAGGCATCTCACCTTCCACTCCCATAAAATTTATCATTGATTCCCTGAATTCATATCCCTCTGTCAGAAGAAGGGTCTGATGTTTCTCTATAACTGCCTTAACTTTATTCAAATTGAAGCCACTTGACTTATTAACATATAATACCTGTGTAAATGTTATCTGACTTTCAGAGTTGAATTTTACAATTTCTACAGGCTTATCCTGGATTTTTGTTCTTGTTTTCCTCAGATTTCCCAATTCGAAAAATAAATACTCGTCTTTATCAAGAATTCCTATTCTGAAAACTGATGAATCTGCAAATCCCTGTCCGTAGTCAATGTACTTTGCAATATCAAAAATAAAAACAGCCCTTGTACCATTATTTAGACCTGCCTGTCCAAAGGATTTATTGATCATTAATAACAATCCTAAAAAAAGAACCAAAACTTTGATAAAGCGAATTTGTCTTAGCATGATATTGAGGATTTATTAATACGAAATTGCATAATATAATTCAGGAAACCAAATATCTCCTTACTACATATTATGAGCTGTGTTGATAAAATGTTAATAATTGTGTAATTATGCAGGCTTAAGATCCTTTACTTATCGTAATTTTATAGATGTTTAATCAGATTTCTAAATGACATTGAATATCAGCAACTTAGAACTTACAGGGAAAAATATAGTTATTGTTGAGGATGACCTCCCGTCAATCAGGTACTATGAAACATTACTGAAAAATTCGGGTGCTGATGTAGTGAAGTTTCATACGGGGAAGGAATTCGTTGATTATTTGGCCTTGGGGAACAAAACAATTGATCTTGTTTTTATGGATTTTCTTATACCGTTAATTAACGGTATCGAATGTATAAGAATCCTCAGGAAAGACAGAAAAAACACTCCTGTTATAATGATTACTGCCTACTCTTCCGAACAGGCAAAAACAGAGGCTTATATTGCTGGGTGCAATGAATATATTTTAAAACCTATCTACCCGGAAAAGGTTTTTTTCATCCTGGAAAAATACCTGAAATCTAATATTTCGGTTCCCCATTCTTATTGATCTTTCCCTTTCATTTTGCTAAAGGTTTCATTGCCTTTCTGTTTTGTATTTCATTTCCCTGCAGGCTGTATCACCTTAACATAATCTGTGTAGTAACTCTCCAGTTTCTTAGTTATCACTTCACCCATTTCAGGTTTTCCGTTAGCTGTACAGATATTTGCTATCCGTGACGTATACTGGATAGCTGTCTGTATCTCAAATTCTGAAGCGTTGACAATAAAAGGTTTTTGCTTAAGAAAATAATCAAGTCTCTTATAATAGTAATCACAGAACGCATTAGTCATCTCAACAGCTTTCTCTGCATCCCCTGCAGCAAAATAGGCTTCAATTATATCTGGCATATATGGATCATATGGTATCTTATCAAGAGGAAAGGCATTCATACAAAAGTTAAGTGTTTCTATTGCCTTTTCATTTTTCCCCTCAACAGAAAGAGCTTTTGCAAGCCTTGCATAATTCAGCCTGGCTTTGACAACAATAATTGTCCGTTGGTGGTTGTAATCTATATCTACACCTTTCTTATTCACACCTCTCCAAACAAATTTTTTAATCAAATTCTGGTAAAGAATATCAGTATCGATACGTCCGTAATCAAGCCAGTTTTTATTTTGTGATTTTATAGGTACTAAACGATAAGCGAGTCCTTCCAGCTGAAAATATTCCTCAAGGCCCAATGCATCATTATGGTATCCGGTAATAAAGTAAATAGGCCGTTCCCAGTTATTGTGCGCCAGAATATCAAGAACAATAAGCTGGCTTTTAAGTATTGAATTCCCTTTAAGTTTGATATCAATATATGGCACAATCTTATCTGCATCTTCAGGTTTAACTGTTCCCGAGGAAAGTACCTTTGCTTTATCAACAGGAATTCTGATTGTCCTGGATGGAATAATATCGAGGATCTCAGATGCTGAAACCTGTACTTTTGTCGCCTTGTTATCACTCTTTACAAAATCAATTATTGTTGAAATATCTACCGGGTCTTTTGTTTTTTCAACAATGAAGAGCTGATTGTTGATCCCATCGTAATATTTTTGAACGGGTAATGTAACGGGAAGAGGAGCAGATCCATAACTTCTGTTTTTCATCTGGTCGATGTACCAGTCGGTATTAAGTAGCATCAGGTTGCATACACGGATATCTGTTCTTGCACCTTCTACCTCCTGGGCATACCATAAAGGAAATGTGTCGTTATCTCCATTTGTAAAGAGGATAGCATCAGGGGCACAGGAATTCAGATAATCAAATGCAACATCTCGGGCAAGATATCGTCCGGAACGGTCATGATCGTCCCAGTTTTCCGCACCCATTATAACAGGTACCGCGAGAAAACATAATAACCCGGCAACCGGAGCAGCAATCTTCTCACTGGTAAACTTTGAGAATCCTTCGAACATAGCAAGGACTCCCAGGCCTATCCATACGGAGAAGAAGTAGAATGATCCGGCATAAGCATAGTCCCTTTCACGGGGCTGGTTTGGATATTGGTTAAGATAGACTACAATTGCTATTCCGGTCATTACAAACAACAGAAGAATTATTCCCCAGTTTTTATTATCGCGATTCAACTGATAGAACATTCCAACCATACCCAGGATAAATGGTAAGAGATAATACTTGTTCCTCGAGGGATCGGTTTTCATATCTCCAGGCAAATCGGAAGTTCCAAGTCTTGGCTCATCCAGAAATTTAATTCCTGTCAACCAGTTCCCATTAACTGTACCCCCGGTTCCCTGAGTGTCATTCTGTTTACCGGCAAAGTTCCACATAAAATATCTGAAATACATGTAACCAAACTGGTATGAAAACATAAATCGAAGATTCTCCCTGAATGTTGGTTTTTTAAGGACCTTTTTCTCACCAGACTGGTCAGTAACCTGTATCGGAGTTCCCTTAACCCTGGCCCATTGCTTGTAAACCTCCTGATGGTCACTCTGATCACTCCACATTCTTGGGAAAAGAGTAACAAATCTTGGATCATATACGCGTTCAAGGTTATGACCTGTTATTATATACTTTCCATTCTCAAGGGCATATTTAGGTTTCCCGTCTTCATAATCTGTAACGGGCGCATTATAATAGGGTCCTTTAAATAATGGCCGTTCGCCGTACTGCTCCCTGTTCAGAAAATAAAGAAGGTTAAATGGATTTGACGGATTGTTTTCATTGAGCGGAGTACCGGCCAAAGACCGGATCACAATAATCGCGTTCGAAGAATATCCAATGAGGATAACCATTATAGCTGTAAGCAAAGTATTAAGTGTGGTTCTGCTTTTTCCAGCCATATACCAGATGACTCCGGATATTACCAGGAGCACCAGAATATTAAGAATAGCGGAACCGGAAATTAACCAGATTCCTGTAAAGAAAAGGGCTGCTATAGCAAAAAACCCGTTTTTTACCCTGTTTGCTGATGAAAATGAGAATTTAACTGCAAAAATAAAAAGAACAGCTACAAGGATTACATGGAAAACCATTCCACTATTTGCAGGAAGGCCCAGGGTATTCACGAAAAACCAGTCGAATTTTGAAGAAATAGTTACAACACCCGGCATTATTCCATACATCAGGAGCGACAGAAGTATTATTGAAATTACTAATGAGATAAAAAATCCCTTCCAGGAAAATTCGAATTTTTTAAAATAATAGACCAGCACTATTCCCGGCAGTGTGAGGAGATTAAGAAGATGGACTCCAATGGAAAGTCCCATAAGAAAAGCTATAAGAATTATCCATCTGTCGGCATATTTTTCGTCAGCTACGTCCTCCCATTTGAGGATTAGCCAGAAGACGAGTGCAGTAAAAAAAGCAGATGACGCATATACCTCCCCCTCAACTGCAGAAAACCAGAATGAGTCTGAAAATGAATAGGCTATTGAACCGACGATACCTGCAGCCATAACTGCAATGATCCTTCCGGTATTATATTGATTCCCATTCTTAATAAGAATTTTTCTTGCAAGGTGTGTAATAGTCCAGAACAGGAAGAGGATTGTAAAAGCGCTTGCCAGCGCTGACATGGAATTGACTGTGGCGGCAACTTTTGTGACATGCCCGCCTGCAAAAAGAGTAAAAAACCTGCCCATTATCATAAAGACAGGATTTCCAGGAGGATGCCCGACTTCCAGCTTAAATACTGAAGCAATGAACTCACCACAGTCCCAAAGACTTGCCGTAGGTTCAATTGTCATCAGGTAGGTATAAGCTGCAATAATAAACACCGCCCACCCTGATATGTTATTAATCAACCTGTACTTCTTCATTCTTTACTATCTTTATCTAAAGGAAACCTTTAATTATTTCAGATGACGAAAATACTTATTATTTTCACACGATAGTCAACGAATTATCGCTCACTAATTTTGCTATTTTTGAGCAATATTTTTTTCAATGAAACATTCTCTGTTATTTTTATATACAGTTTTACTATTCTCAGTTCAGACTGTCTCTGCACAATATTATGAGACCGGTCAGGATCCGGCTTCTCTTAAATGGAAGCAGATAAAAACAGGCAGGTTCACTGTAATTTATCCTGAGAATTATGGCCCTGGCGGAATTATGTATGCAAAATCGCTCGAGGAATCGTATTCAAAACTTTTATCACTTTTCCCTGAAAAAAAGTTTAAAATCCCTGTTGTGATTCACAATTTTACCATCCAGTCAAATGGTTATGTTGCCTGGGCCCCAAAACGAATAGAATTATATCCGACGCCGGATCAGAACTCCATTCCTCTTGCCGCGGAAACACAACTGACAGTTCATGAACTTACTCACGTTTTCCAGATGGAATCATTAAACCGGGGCTTTTCAAAAGGGATGTCAGTGCTATTCGGGGAGCAGTTCACCGGAATTGTTGCTGCACTCCTGCCTTCATGGTTCCTCGAGGGTGATGCAGTTTTTGCTGAATCAGTTCTTACACCATCGGGCAGAGGACGTACTCCATCATTTCAGAAACAACTTAAAGCACTGATAGTTGACAATAAAAAAACCTATAATTACGATAAGATACTTAATGGTTCATATAAGGATTTTGTACCTGACTATTACGAATATGGTTATCAGATGGTTGCCTGGGCACTGACCAAAAATGACCCACGGATATGGATTAATATGCTTAAGCTCACTGCTGAACGACCATTTATTCTTAACCCGGTCAATATCAGCCTTTCAAAAAACTCGAACCTAAAAAAGAAAACACTCTGGAAGGAAACTTTCGATACACTAAGAACCATCTGGACAAAAGATGTTTCCGAAAATAACCCGACACATTACGATGTAATAAATCCTGACAAACACGGAGAGTATATTAATTACTATTCACCTCTACTAGCCGGCTCCGACAGTATAATTGCTATTAAAACCACATTCTCTTCTCCCACTTCATTCGTACTGATAAATTCAATCCAAAAAACAGAAAAAAGGATTCATACTCCCGGACAGATATACCCAATGTTTATCTCATATGCCAAAGACAAGCTGGTTTGGGTTGAAACACAAACTGATCCAAGATGGGAAAACAGAGAATATTCGGTTATTAAACTGATGGATCTAAAAACCAATGAGGTCATAAAACTTACTCGAAAATCGAGATATCTTGCTGCATCGCTCTCTCCCGATGGAAGCAAAATTGTTGCAGTGGAAAACACTGTCGCCAACATTAATAATCTTGTCCTTATTGATGCTGGAACCGGATCTGTAATACAATCTGTCCATAGTCCGGGAAACTTGTATCTTCAGCATCCGCAATGGGCTGAAGGTGGAAAGAAAGCAACTTTTGTTTTTTTGGCAGATGCCGGGGAAGGAATTATATCATTCAAATTTGAGAATCAGGAATGGGAGACCCTTATTGAAGCTGCAAGAAATGATCTTCAGTCTTCATTCCTGAGAAACGACTCCCTCTTTTTTATAAGTTCCGTATCAGGGACAGATAATGTTTATCTCCTGACTCCCGATAAAAAAACAACTGCCCTGACCCGTTCGAAATTCGGGACAATTGATGTCAGTCCAGGCGGGAATAAGATCTTTTTCGGTGATTATACCTCCTTCGGGAATGAAATATGCAGTACCTCAGTCAGAATAGCCCCGGGAGTGGCAAAAAACAATGTCAGTTCCTCAGCTTTCCTTATCAACAGATTTAACATTACTCCACCACCAGATACTTCTAATAGCGCTATTGTTTATACACCTGAGGCTTACAGAAAGTGGCAGCATCTTTTCAGATTTCACAGCTGGATGCCATTTTATGTTGATATTGAAGATCTTCAGTCTGATCCGACAAACATCAGACCCGGTGTTTCTATTATGACCCAGAATACTTTAAGTACACTTATCTCAACAATAGGCTATGAGTATTCAGCAGAGAGACGCAACGTATTTCATTCACGGATAACTTGGCAAGGCTGGTATCCGGTTCTTGAATCACAACTCGATTATGGTAATCTTCCTGGAATATATAAAATGGGGCAAGAAATTTCCAACCCTTCTGATATCCAGCCAGGTATAAGTTTTACAAATACCCTTTCTCTTCCTCTTCAGTTCTCCTCAGGCAGATTCTCAGAGTATCTGCGACCTTCAATTACTACTGATTACATAAACCAATATATTTATATTAAAGAGAAAGGGACCTATGACTATGGTCAGACAATAATTACCGAAAGACTCTTTTTTACAAATTATTATCAGACTGCACTACGGGATATATATCCCAGGTGGGCACAGACAATCGACTTTAATTACTGCTCTGCTCCATTTGATAAAACGATCTATGGATCAGCAATATCATTAAAAACCGCATTCTATTTCCCGGGACTTTTCCCCAGCAACGGCATAAGAATCAGGTTAGAAACGGAGAAACAGGATCCTGAGAAATATTTATATGAAAACTTTTCGTCGCTCCCCCGTGGTTATAAAAATATTATTTCAAAAGAAATAAATTTTCTGTCAGTTGATTATGTAATGCCTCTTGCATACCCCGATTTCAATGTTGCAAGTCTTCTATATCTTAAGAGGATCCGTACAGGGCTGTTTTATGATTATGCTACTGGGCCTGGCAATTCAATATATCAATATACTTCCAGTGGACTGATTCCGCTTTACAACAATCCTGAAAGGGAATCTTTCAAATCATTAGGAATTGAACTGCTGGCAGATTTTCATGTTCTCAGGATACCTTATATGATATCCGCCGGAGTTCAGTCAGCATGGAAAAATGTAAATGAATCACCCTCTATTGAATTCCTGTTCAATATTGATTTATACGGTTTGATTATTGGAAAGAGGCAGATGTAGACTTTCAGGAAATAATATGCCGGGCTGATTCTTTTATAAGTAGCCAGGCTTTTTGAACATGTTCGATTGTTACGTTTGTCTGGGCTGTTACCATTCTTAGCGTATACTTCCCATCTAACACTGTATGACTCAGATATAATTTGCCGGAATCATTAAGTCGGTGATTCAGTTTTTCATTAAAAACATTTATCTGATCTTCATTATACCCGGCAGGAATATACCGGAAACAGACAACACAAATAATTACAGGGGCGAGTATTTCAAAATCATCTTCTTTTGAGATCATTTCCGATAGTTCTGCCGCAATACTTATGTGATTTCTTACTTTTTCACGAAGGCCTTCAACCCCGTAAGTTCTGATCACGCTCCATAGTTTTAATGCTCTGAATCTTCTTCCCAGCGGGACTCCCCAATCACGGTAATCATTTACCTTTCCCCTGGTTCTGGTTTTAAGATATTCCGGGAGTATTTCAAACGTTTTTATCAGGGTTCCGGCATTCTTTACAAAATAGGCAGTACAATCAAAGTTTGTAAACATCCATTTATGCGGATTAAAAACAAAACTGTCGATATATTCCTTTCCGTCAAGCATCCATTGGAATTCGGGAAGAATTAGCGCGGTACCGGCCATTGCAGCATCGATATGGAGCCATACATCATATTTATTGCAAATCTCACCTATGGCTCTTAAAGGATCAACTGAAGTGGTCCCGGTAGTTCCTAAAGTAGCAACCACGCAACAGGGAATGTGTCCAATATTTTTATCATGGATAATTGCTTCTTTCAGCTTTTCAGGATCCATTGAAAAATCATCCCTGACAGGAATTTTAACCAAATTTTTCCTGCCAATTCCACTTATTTTAACGGCCTTTTCAACAGAGGAATGAGTCTGTTCTGAACAATAAACCTTCAGAACACCTGATTTTTCAAAACCTTCGCTGTTACATGAAAATCCGGTAGATTGTTCCCGGGCTGTAAGTATTGCTGAGAGTGTTGCAGTAGATGCGGAATCCTGTATGACGCCTTCAAACCCGGAAGGCAGGCCTATCAGATCCCTTAGCCAGATCATCATTTTTTCTTCCAGCTCTGCTGCTGCCGGAGAAGTTTCCCATATCATACACTGCGCTCCGAGTGTAGCTATAAGCATTTCTGCCAGGATGGAAGCCGGGCTGTTGTTGGCAGGAAAATATGCAAAAAAACTGGGATTCTGCCAGTGGGTCATTCCCGGCATTATTATTTCATTAAAATCCCTCATCAGAGAGTCGAATGATTCCGGATGTATTGGGGGTTTGCCGGGAATTTTATTAAAAATCTCACCCGGCTTCACTGATGATTTAACCGGCCATTTCTCAACATTTTCCATATAGCCTGCCATCCATTCAACCAGCTCATGGGCATTTTTGCGAAATTCATCAGGTGTCATTTGATATACCTTAGCTTACGGAATCTGCAAGAAGAATTATTTTGTTTGCTTTTACTTCAATCACTCCCCCGCTGATCTCATATATTATTTCTTTATCTCCCTGATCAATCATTCTGACAGGACCATTTTCGAGGGTAGAGATAATTGGTGCATGGTCCTTTAATACCTGGAATGATCCTTTCTTTCCCGGAACCCTGACAGATTTGATTTCCCCTTCAAAAATCCTTTTGTCAGGTGTGATAATCTCTATTTTCATACCAACTTATTAATAAACAGATTCTTCCAGATTAATAAATTATTTTGACTGAGCGAGTATTTTTTCACCTTTTTCAATAGCGTCTTCGATAGTTCCTACGAGCATGAATGCCGATTCGGGATACTGATCAACCTTTCCATCCATGATCATATTGAATCCTTTAATTGTGTCTTCAATTGAAACGAGTGTTCCTTTGATACCTGTAAACGATTCTGCAACTGTGAATGGCTGTGAAAGGAATCTCTGCACACGTCTGGCCCGGTGAACAACCAGTTTGTCTTCTTCCGAAAGTTCATCCATTCCAAGAATTGCAATTATATCCTGCAATTCATTATATCTCTGTAACAATTCTTTTACTCTCTGTGCACAGTTGTAATGAGCTTCACCAACGATCTCTGCAGTCAGAATCCTTGATGTTGAGTCAAGAGGATCCACAGCCGGATAAATACCAAGCTCAGATATTTTTCTGCTTAATACAGTTGTTGCATCAAGATGGGCAAAAGTTGTAGCAGGTGCCGGGTCGGTAAGGTCATCGGCAGGTACATACACTGCCTGGACAGAGGTGATTGATCCATGTTTGGTCGAAGTGATACGTTCCTGCATTATACCCATTTCGGTTGCGAGTGTTGGCTGATAACCAACGGCTGATGGCATCCTACCCAGAAGGGCAGATACTTCAGATCCTGCCTGTGTAAACCTGAAGACATTATCCATAAAAAACAGGATATCCCGTCCACCGCTCTTACTATCTCCATCCCTGAAAGACTCAGCCACGGACAGGCCTGATAGCGCAACTCTCGCTCTGGCTCCAGGAGGTTCATTCATCTGACCAAACACTAATGCCAGTTTTGATTCTTTAATAGCATCCTGGTCGACTGTTGAAAGGTCCCAGCCTCCCGATTTCATATTCTCAAGAAATTTAGTGCCATAGGTTATTACACCTGCTTCAAGCATTTCACGGAGAAGATCGTTACCCTCTCTTGTTCTTTCTCCAACACCTGCAAACACTGATAGTCCGGAATATGCTTTTGCAATATTATTTATCAGTTCAAGGATTACTACTGTTTTCCCTACTCCCGCACCACCGAAGAGACCAATTTTACCACCTTTTGAATATGGCTCTATAAGGTCAATAACTTTAATTCCTGTATATAATATCTCTTTTTCCGTTGAAAGGTCTTCATATTTCGGGGGTTTCCTGTGAATCGGGTATCCTCCTTTTTTATCAAGATATCCGATGCCATCGATAGCTTCTCCGGTCACATTCATGAGTCGTCCTCTGATCTGTTCTCCGATTGGCATTGTAATTGGCAATCCGGTTGCTACAACTTCCATTCCTCTGCGAAGACCATCTGTAGAATCCATCGCAATAGTCCTGACAGTTCTTTCACCTATATGTTGCTGACATTCCACAACAAGAACGGAGCCATCGTCCCTCTTTATTTCAAGTGCATCATAAATATCAGGCATTTCAAAACCCTGCTTTTCAAAAATAACATCAACCACTGGTCCTATGATCTGGCTGATTTTCCCGGTATTCTGTGGCATATAACTTAGTTATTTATTAATGTTTTTCAGAAGAGACAAATTTAATAATTTTTGTGTTTTAACCTAGATCAATTATCTCTTCCAATTAGTGAGTTAGCAATATTTACCAGCTCTATTTTTCTTTCGTTAGTCGCACTAACCTTTCCAAGAAGACTGAAAGCTGTGTTAATATAATCATTAGCAAGGGTTTCTGAAATATTTTTAATATTCAGCTGATCATATATTTCAATAACTTTTTTTACTTTGGCTTCCGGGTCAAACTCTTTCAATCCAAACAGTTCATGAAGCTGTTTTGCCTGTTCGATTGAGGCTATTTCCAGGGCCTTAACAAGCATGAAAGTTTTCTTATTTGAAATGATGTCTCCACCCATTATTTTGCCAAATACTTTAATATCTCCATAAATATCCAGCAAGTCATCCTGTATCTGGAATGCAAGACCCAGGTTTCTGCCATACTCATAAAGTATTTCCGCATCCTTGTCGTCGGCACCACCTATAATAGAACCAATTTTAGTTGAAGCGGCAAGAAGCGCTGCAGTTTTCAGCTCAATCATGCGCAAATATTCCTCGTGTGAAACAATTGCTGCCTTTTCAAAATCTATGTCGAGTTGCTGACCAACACATACTTCAATAGCTGCCTTATTAAAGACTTTGAAAACTTTTAGCAAGTGGCGCGGAGGAGTTTGCAAAAAACATTCATTAGCAATAAATGCCATTACATCGCCTGACAGAACTGCCTGGTTAAGGTTCCACTTACTGTGAACAGTTGGCAGGTTTCTTCTGACGGGTGCATGATCCATAATATCGTCATGAACCAGCGTGAAGTTATGAAATACTTCAATACCTGTTGCAGGGATAACTGCATCGTCAATTGTGTCGCTAAAAAGGTTGCAGGCCATAAGGGCCAGAACGGGCCTTAATCTTTTTCCCCCGATTGAAAGGATATACTTAACCGGGTCATTAAGCTTTTCTGCTTCCTCATTATAAGAAAGATTCAGAATAGCCTTATTGACTAATTTTTTTAGATCAGACTGAGTATACATCCTGGTTTTTTTACAACCTGATAATCAATTAAATTTAACCTTTAAGCGCTTCTGCGCCACTTACAACTTCAAGTATCTGATTTGTAATGGTTGCCTGTCGGGCTTTGTTGTACTGAAGTGTCATATCCCTGATCAAAGCTGTTGCATTATCGGTTGCTTTATGCATTGCGGTCATTCTTGCGCCATGTTCTGCTACAAATGAATCAAGAACAGCTTTATAGAACTGAATTTTTAATGATTTTGGAATCAGCTCCTGGATGATTTCCTCTTTATCGGGTTCATAAATGTAATCCGTGGGAGTGGTTATAATTTTTCCTGATGGAACGGTTTCAACAGGAAGGAATACTTCATTTGTAAGGTTCTGTACTGCTGCATTTTTAAACTGGTTATAAATCAATACCACCCTGTCGTATTCAGATAATGCAAAACTGCTCATGATCTGTTCAGCTATAATCGTAACATTTTCAAAAGTAAGATCATTAAACAGATTATTCTGTTCAGGAAGCATTTTTATTTTCTGCTTCCTGAAATAATCAAATCCCTTCTTTCCGATTGTTAAGAGTGACAGATTCCCCTTTCTGAGCTGGTCAGCATATTCTTCAGAAATGACTCTTCTTGTTTCATTTATGACATTGGTATTGAATGCTCCGCAGAGACCTCTGTTAGAGGTGACCACAACAATAAGAACCTTTTCAGGAGAGGCCACCCTTCCATAAATATTCTCAACTTCAGAGTCAGCAAGGCTCAGTGAAACATCAATCAGGAGCTCATGCAGTTTAATCGCATAAGGCCTCAGTCTCACAATCTTATCCTGAGCTTTCCTCAATTTGGCAGCAGACACCATCTTCATTGCTGAAGTAATTTGTCTGGTCGACTTAAAAGAGGTGATCCTAATCCTTATTGCCTTTAAATTCGCCATCTAAAATTCATTTTCCGGGTTATCCTGATTACTGTGGCCGGTACTTTAAAACTAAATCACCTGCAACTTTTTCAAGAACTTTTGTAATATCATCATTAAGTATTCCGTCACGCAGACTATCAAGAGTATCCTGGTGTTTAAGCTCAAGAAGCTCAATAAATTCGATTTCAAAACTCTTCACTTTATTTATTGGAACATCTTTTAAAAGTCCCATGGTGCCGCAATATATGATTGCTATCTGTTTTTCAATTGGTATAGGGGCAAACTGACCCTGTTTCAGGATTTCAACGTTTTTAGCTCCTTTATTCAGAATAGCAAGGGTTGAAGCGTCGAGATCCGAACCAAATTTAGAGAATGCTTCCAGTTCCCGGTATTGCGCCTGATCAACTTTCAGGGTTCCGGCGATCTTTTTCATAGCCTTGATCTGGGCATTCCCTCCAACTCTTGATACTGATATTCCAACGTTAATTGCCGGGCGGACCCCTGAGTTGAAAAGACTTGTCTCAAGAAATATTTGTCCATCGGTGATCGAAATCACATTTGTGGGAATATAAGCCGAAACATCACCTGCCTGAGTTTCAATAATTGGTAAAGCTGTAAGCGAACCACCTCCTTTAACAAGGTGCCTGATTGACTCGGGAATATCATTCATCTTTTGGGCAACATCATCGGATTCAATGATTTTAGCTGCTCTTTCCAGGAGTCTGGAGTGCAGATAGAAAACATCTCCCGGGTATGCTTCTCGTCCCGGCGGGCGGCGGAGTAAAAGTGAGACTTCCCTGTATGATACAGCTTGTTTGGAAAGGTCATCGTAAATTATGAGGGCATCGCGACCCGTATCGCGGAAAAATTCTCCGATGGCAGCTCCGGCGAAGGGGGCATAAAATTGTGATGCAGCGGGATCAGAAGCGGTAGCAAGCACTATAACTGTATATTCAAGTGCGCCATGTTCTTCGAGCGTTGCCGCTATATTGGCAACTGTTGAACCTTTTTGTCCGATTGCGACATAAATACAATAAACAGGTTTCCCTTTTTCAAAATTACTTCGCTGATTAATAATTGTATCAATGGCAATAGCGGTTTTCCCGGTTTGTCTGTCGCCGATAATCAGCTCCCTCTGTCCGCGGCCAATTGGTATCATCGCATCAATTGCTTTAATACCGGTCTGGAGGGGTTGCCTTACAGGCTGCCTGAAAATTACCCCGGGAGCTTTTCTTTCGAAGGGCAGATTAAAAAGTTCACCAGTTATTGGGCCCTTACCATCTAGCGGTTGTCCTGTAGGGGTAATTACTCTTCCCAATAATCCTTCGCCTACACCAAGAGAAGCAATCCTTCCGGTTCTTTTTACAATGTCACCTTCATTAATCTCCTCCGTAGGACCAAGCAATACTGCACCGATATTATCCTCTTCGAGGTTCAGAACAATAGCCTCCATCCCATTTTCAAATTCAATCAATTCATTCGATTCTGCATTTGAAAGTCCGTATATACGGGCGATCCCGTCACCAACCTGAAGTACTGTTCCAACTTCTTCAAGTTCGACCCCGGTCTGTATCCCTTCCAGTTGTTGTTTGAGAATTTTTGAAACTTCTGCCGGTTTAATATTTGCCATATTGTATCTTCTTAAAAGTCTTTAATTGTTTTAATTTTCTATCTGGGAGTTATAACACTTCCTATAAGTTCTTTTTTTATTTTACGGAGTTTATTCTTTATACTGGCATCGATATAATTATCATCAATCTGCAAGATAAAACCGCCAATTATTTCAGGATCAATGCTTTCTTTAAGTTCAACTTTTGTCTTGAAAACTTCAGAAATAAGATCAGTTATCTGCTTTCTGACATTATCATCGACCTTTACAGCTGTTGTAAGGACAGATTCTGTTATTCCCTTATATTTCTTTGTCTCGTGGATGAATACTCTTGCAATTGCAGGAAGAAAACTTTCTCTCCCGTTTTTCACAATCAAGTCGATAAGGGAAAGAATGATCTTTTCAACATTACCTCCAAGCATTTTATGAAATATATCTTCCTTCTTTGAGGGGACAATAATCGGACTGTGAAGGAATTCTTTTGTTTCCTTCATTTTACATATCTCTGAAATAAAGATCATGTTCTGATAGACTTTATCAAGAATCTTTTTTTCGAGAGCAGACTGAAAAATTGCCCTGGAGTATCTTACTGATATTTTGCTGTCGTTCATTACAGGTTCCGGTTCCTAATTCTTATTTAAATCAATCTCTTTAAGGTAACTGTCAATCAGTTTTTCCTGTTTACCCGACTTCTTTAGTTGTTCTCCCAGCAGTTTAGATGCAATCTCAACTGAAAGTGTCGCAACCTGTTCATGAATTTCAGAGAGCGCCTTTATTTTCTCATTTTCAATACCTTCCCTGGCTTTTTCAATAAGCTTTTCGGCTTCCCCTTTTGCCTTTCCTTTTGCTTCAGAAATAAGCTTATCGCGTACTTCCCTGGCATCCTTAAGAATATTTTCCCGTTCTTCCCTTGCTTTGCGAAGGATAGCTTCATTATCGCTCTGAAGCTTTAACATATCCTCTCTGGCTTTTGCGGCAGATTCAAGAGAACCCTTAATCATTTCATCGCGCGCTTTAACTGCAGAAAGAATAGGTTTCCACGCAAATTTTGAAAGTATCAGGAGAAATAAAATAAAGATCAGGGCTGACCAGAAAATTGTTCCGACCCCGGGAGTAACAAGATTGTTTGCTAAAAGTATCATAAGGATGTAGTTAAATCGATTAAAATAAAGGAAGGCCTGCAACCAACCGTTACAGGCTCCCAGCTATTCCTTCTTATTTTGCAATAAGAGCAACAACAATTGCGAATAGAGCTGCTCCTTCAATTAAGGCTGCAGCAATGATCATTGCAATCTGTATCTTGGAATAAGCTTCCGGCTGACGTGCTATTGCGTCCATCGCCGATCCGCCAATTCTACCAATACCAATTCCTGCTCCTATCACTGCAAGACCTGCTCCGACTGCTGCCATTGTTCCTGTCATAATAACTAATTTTAAATTAAACAATAAAAATTAATGGTTTTCCGGTATTGCCATACCTATAAATAATGCTGACAATAGAGTAAAAATATATGCCTGAAGGAATGCCACGAGAAGTTCGAGGAAATCCATGAAAATCACGAAAAAGATTGATACCGGGGCTACTGAAAGGGAATTAAAGATGAAGATAAGGCAAATAAGACTTAATACAATTATATGCCCCGCTGTAATATTTGCAAACAAACGAATCATAAGGGCGAATGGCTTGGAAAATAATCCTATTATTTCAACAGGTATCATAATCGGTAATAGCCAGAAAGGCACCCCTGGTGCTGCGAAGATATGTTTCCAATAAGTTTTGTTCCCGCTAAATTGTGTAATAACGAATGTACATGTTGCCATAACGAAGGTCACTGCAATATTCCCAGTTACATTCGCACCAAAAGGCGGAGGGAAAGGGATAAGACCCATCAGGTTATTAATTAGAATAAAAAAGAATGCCGTAAGTAGGTAAGGCATATACTTTTCATATTTATGACCAAGGTTAGGGATCGCTATATCGTCGCGGACAAAGAGTATGACCGGTTCAAGGAAGCTCTGAATGCCTTTTGGATGACTGATACCTGATTTCCTGTATGACCGGGAGAGCGAAAGGAATATTATCAGGCCAATTAAAGCAGCAGCCAGCATTCCTACAACAGCTTTTGTCATTGAAAAGTCAAGAGGAAGGTTTTTTTCATTAACTGTTCCTTGAGTATTCACAGAGACAATTTTACCCTTCAGGTCACCTTCTTCTTCAAGTTTATATCCTTTATATTCATTCCCGCCGGCAAGTTTTTTCGAAGTAAATATATCCAGCCCTTTTTCTTTGCTGTAAAGAATCACCGGAAGGTAAATAGTAATACTCTCCCCGTTTTTCTTAGTCAGAATATGCCATTCGTGGGAATCAGCTATATGTTCAAGAATAAAAGTGCTTGCATCGAATTCCCCTTCTGTTCCCGTTTTTTCTTTAGCATCCTGTCCAAAAGCAGAAATAGTTGTTCCAACAAGGAGAAGGAAGATGAAAAAACCAATTAAATTTCTCGTTTTCAAATCAGTTCCGGTTTTATAAAGCTTTGTTTTTCAGGATTTTTACTATAACCCAGATAGAAAACAAAGTGAGTGCTAAATATAAAACAAAAAATATTAAAACAGATGGCAAAGATGTTTTTTTAGCAACAATAAACCATAGGAGTGCAAAGACGATCTCAAGAAGGAATTTCACACTTAGTGCCACGAAACTGTACAATGTCTGGCTGTCGGGTTCTTTGGCCTGTCCTTTTAAAAAAATCAGAATAGTTATAAAAGCAATAATTGAAAAAACAGTAGATAGAACCACTGCATCACTGAAACAAAGATTCAGTTTAACTACCGATACAAGTAAATATTCTGTTAAAAGTAACAGTACATTTAATAATATCAGTAATAAAGCGTATTTATGAATTAGTTTCAAGAAGGGGGATTACTTTATAAAATCTTTTACAGCAAAATATATTGCTGCAAATACACCAAGTAGCGAAAGGACTATTGTAAATACGGGAGTATGCCAACCTGTCAGTTTATCAAGTTTTACGCCACCCCAGACTGTAACAAGTATAATGCCTATCATCTGAAATGCCAAACCTGAATACCTGGCGAAGTCTCTTATTCCCTTATTTTGTAAGTTTTTCGGGTTCTTTTTCTTTGATTCCTGCTCCGGCATTGCTTTCGGTATCACTCATTTTGCAGTTTCCTGAAAATACTGCTCCTGGTTCGATAGATAGTTTTGAAGTAGCTATTTCTCCATTTATTTTTGAAGAGGCTTTCAGATTAAGTAACTGGCCCACTGTAATCTTGCCTTCAAGAATTCCTGCTACTTCAGAGTTCTTGCAGATAACTTCTCCTTTAACTTTTCCTGTTGTGCCAATTACAACTTTGCCCTTTGTGTTAAGATTTCCGGTAAGAGATCCATCGATACGAATATCACCATTGGATTTGATATCACCGATTATATCTGTTCCATTGCTTATAAGGTTAATGGTAGTATTATCTGGTTCATTGAACTTTGCCATAATATTTAATAGTTAGGAGAAACAATCTTAATAACTCACAAATATAAAAACTATTACAGATAATAATAAAAATAGGGATGGGAAATAAAAAAGTTTAAATTTTGCGAG
>OCZT010000369.1_pt1 | contig 44140 bp, 39 predicted proteins | sample 1539031 | NCBI WGS metagenome assembly OCZT01 (sample SAMEA3539308, study PRJEB22396) | soil metagenome | biome: tundra; feature: field; material: soil | place: USA | collected 2010-05 | depth 0.15 m
ACTCAAGGCGATCGAAAACCTCGCTTCGATCGGCATCAAGGTCACGCTCGTCACTACGATCGTAAACACAATCAACAATGACGCCATCGGCGATATTGTTAAGTTCGCCGGACAAAACATCGATAAGGTACAGACCATCGCGTTCCAGCCGGTGTCGTTCACTGGCCGCGACGAGGATATTTCCGACACGGACCGGATCGAGCAGCGATACACGTTGGCGGGGATGACGCACGATCTCAAAGATCAGCTCGACGGCACGTTGCAGCCGATGCGCGATTGGTATCCGTTGTCCTCTTACTCGGCGTTTACATCAGTTATGGATATGCTCCAGGGCGCCGATGCTCCGTGGGGCTGGTCATCTTGTAACTGCCATCCCAATTGCGGGATCTTTACGCTCATCGTCGTTAACAACAAGACCAACGAAATGCGTTCGCTGTTCGAGTTCTTCAACTACGAGCAGTTTATGAAGGACGTGGCAACGATCACCGATACGGCCCGCGGCAAGAAACTGACGATGGCGCAGTTGGCGATGGCGATCATGCGAAATTACGACGCCGGCAGAGCCCCCGAGGGATTTCCGATCTCGCAGATCGTAAATCTTTTCAAGCCTTCGTCGGCCACCGCCAACAGCGATCGGAATGATCGTATGAAGGTCGAACGGTCGGATGATGATATCTGGAGAGTTCTGTGCGTTGAGGGAATGTGGTTTCAAGACCTTTTCAACTATGATTTTCGCCGAACGGAGATGTGCGTTATTCCTTACGGTACCCAGGAAGGCGAGATCAGCTTTTGCGCATACAACACCGGTGTCGGCTGGCGTCAGATCATCGAGGAGATGCACAAGACGGCATCGCTTAGCGAATGGTATCAAGAACACGGACGCCATGCGGTTTATGCGAAAGGAAAGGAAGTTCCCAATATTCCAAAGACGCGCAGCTTGAGCCTGCCTGTGATAGCAAAGGTTCTGGAGGTCGATATAGACAAACCCATGTTGACGCCATACCTGATCAGCGACGAAGTCACCGAAACCGAACCTGCCGAAGTTCTTTTAGGATGAAGGTAACCAAAATTCTCAAGAATCTGGGCGATCTGACGCGCCTGTTAGTTCTTGGTATGCCTCAAAATGCGGTCGGTTCGATCGACGTTACCAAACGGTGCAATCTTCGATGCGAACATTGCTATTTTTTCGCCGAAGAACACAAGGAACGCGAACTGACGGTTGACGAATGGATCGAAAAATTCGAGGCGATGAAAGCCGCCGGGCACCCGATGGTCCTTTGCACGTGGGTTGGCGGCGAACCGATGGTCCGTAAGCCGCTGATCCAAGCCGGCCGTCAGTACTTCAAGCACAATACGATCGTCACGAACGGAACGATGGAGATTCCGGATTGGACGGATTGCACGTGGGTCATTTCTATCGACGGGACCGAAGAAGCCTTTTCGAAAATGCGGGCACCCGGGATATATCAAAAGATCAAAGAGAATGTATCAAGGCATTCGGAATTGAGAATTCAGATCTCGTGCGTGATAACGCGCCTGACTGCCGATTGCATCGAAGATCTTATCGTCGAGTGGGGCCCGCTGGCACGCGGCGGCATCATCTTCGATTTCTTCACGCCGGTTAATAAGCTCGATGAGAGTCTGTGGCTCGATTGGGACGAACGTGATCGAATGATCGATCATCTATTCGCGTTGAAGCGAAAATATCCGGGCGTCATAAATATGCTCGATTCGACACTTGATCTGATGCGTTCGAACAACAGCAAGAAGGTCACTGATAATTGCCTTTTTAAGGAAAAGGCATTCACTCTTGGGGCTGATGGTCAGACGAAAGGCAAATGTATGATGGGCGACAACGCGGATTGTGATCGTTGCGGCTGTGTCGTACCTTACTACATGGCAACGATGAACGATCCTCGCCTGCTTATTAAAGAAGTCTTTAAGAAAGCCGTTGGCCGCTCTAATTGAGGTTCTCCCTTTTTCATGGCTAGTCTTGTTTTTTCCAACATGCTTCATCGTCCGGCACGCACTGTCGTCAGTGTGGTCGGCATTGGCGTCGGAATACTTTTGATCGTTTTTACGATTGGGCTCGCAAACGGCACCATCCGTGAACGCGCTCAGCGAGAGTCCAATGTCGGAGCTGAAATAATGTTTCGGGCCTCTGGCAGTATTGGTTTGACCGGATCGGATGCGCTTCGATTGCCGGTTGCGATGACGTCCGATCTTGAGCGCATCGAGGGGGTTGCCGCCGCGGTGCCTATAGCTCAAAATAGTGTTCCCGCGGCCGATTCTCCCTTCGCAAGCCGTATGGTCGATGGCGTGCCGTTTGACACGTACGCATCAATTGCCGGGCTTAAGATAATTGAAGGTCGAAAGTTCGAAGACGGGCGGGACGAGGTGATGGGTGATACGGCATGGCTCGAACGGCGAAACGGGAAGATCGGCGACAAATTCAGCATTTATGATCGTGACTTTGAGATCGTCGGCACATACGAACCGAGCGCCGGCGCCCGGGTGAAGATACCACTTTCGACGATGCAGAATCAGTTGGGTGCCGAAGGCAAAGCATCTTTTTTTCTGATAAAGATAAAGGATGGCTTTACCCCACAAGCCGTTGCCGAGAATCTCCAATCGGCATTTCCGAACAATCTAATAATCCTGACCAGCGAAATCGAAGAACTGTATATGCAGGGCTTTCCCGCATTGGATATCTTCCTCAACGTCGTCGTCGGAGTTGCCGGTTCGATCAGTGCCCTCATCATTCTGCTGACGATGTACACGACGGTGACGGAGCGTACCCGTCAGATAGGCGTGCTTAAATCTTTAGGAATGTCCAACTTCCATATTGCCCTGACAATTATCCAGGAAGCTCTCCTGATAAGCCTCGGTGGTGTATTGTTCGGGGTCATTGCAACCTTCGTCCTAAAGTACGCAATGGCAAGATGGACAACCTTGACGGTCGCAATTGAGCCGAGAGTCGTATTAATGATCGTCGTAGTGGGTATTATCAGCGGAGTTATCGGAGCTCTCTATCCCGGATTGCGGGCCGCACGATTGGACGCGGTTGAAGCTCTCAATTATGACTAGCCTGTTGTTGGGCGATCTGATGAATTTGGGCCGCTGAAGCGTCATCGAGTTGATAAACCGTCGCCGATCTGACGCCAAAAATATCGATATCCGCGATCGGGGTCACATTCTTTTCCAAATAATCCATATACGGTCCGTTGCTAAAATAGCGTCGGCCGCGTTGATCAACAACAAAATCGCCCGCTCTTAATGTCTTCGCCTGCGAAGGGTCGGACATCAAAATAGAGATCATATCGCCGCGGCCCAGCTTCCGCGCATAATATTCGAATAACGGCGGAGCCTCGTCTGCAATGATGCTCCCGGTTTGCGCATGCTCGGCGATGCACTCGATAATGTCGCGCGTGCTCGCGTCGTAGAACTCATCATGCGGAAAATAAAAACCCGCGGCCGCGGTACCGCCGCCGATCGCGTTTGTGAAAAGCCGGTAATGCGGAGCAAGCGATAGTGAGTCATACACCGGGACGGCAATAACAACGAGAAAAAGTGCTATCTGAAGCGTCGCTGTGACGGGCCGGGCGGCGGTTAAGATCTTTTCGACGGCCTTTAAGACAAAGTAAAACCCGACCGCCGCGACGATAAGTATCAGCGGTTCCGCTGTGGTGAAGTATCTCGTGAACTTGCCCCCAACGACACTAAACGGCACGAACCAAATGAACGCCCAGATGAGAAGAAAGAATCGGCCGTCTCCAAGACCCCGCCTGAACATCAATGGCAATCCGATGACGAACAAAAGCAAGATCGAGAGCGAAGTCTTAACGGCTATGAATACATAATAGAAAGTCCACGGGACACCTTTTAGCCAGTTTGTTATCTGGTGATTGTAAGGACGGCCCATGTATTCGAGGCTGTCGTGTGCGATGAGACTTCCGCTTGAAAAGTTGAGCATTTGGCGCCATGTCTCAGGGATCAGGATGGTGGGGTTAAGGATCAGGAAAGCAATTCCGATCACGATGCAAAATAGAAGCCAACGCGGCCGGCCAAGATTCCATTTCGTACCGCCAACGGGCAGAAAGATATTGTAATATCCGGCAGGTATGGCTAACAGGAACAGGTAGTATTTCGATGCCATCAGAGCACCAAATGCTATCGCGCTCAGCCACGTGTATCGTAACCATCCCTTTTCGCCGCGTTCAGCCCGAGATTGTGCGCGGAGCCAAAACAGGCACGTGAGAAGAAAGAAAAAGAGAACCAGACTATCTTCTTTGGCGATCCGATCGAAACCGATGGCGACGGGTTCCACCGCCCAAAAGATAGCGGAAAGCAAGCCGATACTTCGACCGAATAACTCAGAGACGAGCAGGAAGAGGATCAGCGTGGTAAACGTGCCAAAAAGCGCGATCGGAAAGCGAAGTGCAACTTCGTCCGAAACTTGCGGGATGACTGAAATATCCCAGGAATTCACGCTTCTGAAACCGACGACGCTGACAGTCTGAAGGCCTTTCATAAGAAACGGGTGTTCACCGTTTCTTGCCGTCAAGCCATTGGTTTCGTACTCCTCAACGGTCTGCAGCTTGTTCAATTCATCCTCGCTGAGGCTCTCGGCGCCGAGGTGATTCACGCGAAGCGCAAATCCTAGGATAATGAACAACGCAAGTATGACAACAGCCGCAGTACGGTTTGCCGCAAAGACAAGATCGTCTGAGAATGTTTCCGGATTTATACCGGCCGTGGTTGGGGGAAGTTGTTGTATCGACAATATTTACCTGTTCGGTATCGGTTCAAGCAAGTACGACTCGGTCTCTAATAACTCGGACCTCGAAACGAATTTGAAGAGTATCCGATTGAGTCTGCGCGTGTCAAAAAATTATGGTCGGGCCACAATTCCGTATGGTATTATCATCGGAAGCTTTGTAGCCGTTCGAGGGGATCGATGCTTCTACGTGTTGTCGCAGTTTTGCTTTTTGGGATCTGGCTTTTTTTGGTCCTTCTCGGTAAGAGTGGCTTTGTTCATCTCTTGTTGTTAAGCGCCCTTGGGGTGACGTTTGTCGAGATCTTAACGATTTACCGGGGGAAGATGAGGATTAGTTCGTGAAAGCACCTCGGGGAACCAGCATCATTTCTCTCGTTCGGATTATGGTAGGCAACAGTATTTTAGATACGTTCCCGCCGGGGACCTCCGTCGAGACGCGTAGGGTAATGTTCAAATTCCGCCAGTGAACGGGTCTAAGTGAATTAGGTTTTAGGACTCTTTATCTAAATGCTTCGCCCCGTGCTCCGCCGTTCGCCAAAGCAAGATCACAATTCCAATCACGGTCGATACGAGGATCGCCCCACGGCGAATAAGCGCGAGGGCGACACCGGCGCCGGTCGAATAACCGAGGATCTTTAGAATGACACCGTTCCCGCCCTCGTAGACGCCGACCGTACCGGGGATAAAGCCGAACACGGCATTTATGACCTTTGTCAGGCTCTCGATAATGAACGCGGTGGGAACGTTTGCCTCATATCCAAGGAACTCAAGGACCAGGTACACTTCCAAAACGCTGACAGCGTGCACGACCATGCTGATGCCGAAGATCAGGAAGAAATCAAACCTCCGCGTGTCGTAAAAATCGAAAACATTGCTTTCGATCTCGAGCAGGTGATGTTCGCGGCGAGAAACAAACGTTGGTAGGATCTTGAGTTTCTCTAATACACCAAAGAGCCACGAAATGGGTTTAATGCGAAATCCAAGAGCGGCAACTAAACCGGCAAAGATCAGCGCAAAGACGATAACTATTCCGATCAAAAGGTTACTAATCGTGGCCGAATTGCTTTCATGCAAGTACACGAGCGTGGCTATACCACTAAGAACGACGATCGTTACCGAGACGTAGTAGAGCAAATTGTCGAGAATGATCGCCGATGCTCCGTGGGTTAAAGGCAGCTTGTTCCTAAGCAAGACCGCCTTTGTCGCGTCACCCAGGAAGGGTCCCGTAAAAGTAAAGAATGTTACAGCCTCACCGCCAAATCGAGCAGCAACCGCTGACCGGTACTTAAAGATCCGCTTATCGGGATGAATGGCGAGATACATACTCGCGGACCTTAATAGATGCCGTGTGAGATTTAATGCAACGATCACGAAGAAGCCATATCCGACGTTCGCGACCGAGATCTTGACCTGGTCCCAGTAGAAATAGACGAGGTAAATAAGCAGAGCGAGTCCAATCAGAAAGGTCACGGCATGCAGCCACAGCATGATAGTCGCTTTTCTGGATCTTCGTTTTCGTTTCGTCGAATGGATCATCGGTATGTCCGATTCGAGCGAATGTCCGCTTTGCATAACCGCCTGAATACCGCCCCGAAAGGCGCAATCTATAAGTATATATGGTGGCAAGAGGGAGACATAATCAATGATTTGCCTCAGTAGTGGGTCATTTCAGCTCTTTTAGGAGCGACCCGTCTGTAGAAGAGGTGAACACGGTCAAGCTCATCGGAGCGACCTGTTCCGCTGGGGACGAGAGCACTTAGGACAATCGGGCTGTCACAGAGCCTCTAACGATTTGGCTGCTTTCGTCGTAGGGCTTTCACCCCACGCTTTTTGCTGCCGTCCGCTTCGCGAACTAAGACGGTGCGGCCGCTACCTTTGACACAGCCTCTGAAGACAGAGTGGCAATTTATGAAGAGTAGCTTATTGTATAAGTTCTAGAAGGCTTTCGAGGCCCTCCCGAACATCCTGACCGATGTGAACTCTCAACGCACGGCGGCCGCGGTCGAGCAAAACCTGAAAGTCACCGCGTGCCTGGGCTGCTTTAACAACGCCAAACGTATACTTCTGCCCGGGGACCGGTAGATCAAATGCGTCATCGGACGTTATTTGCAGAACGACGCCGTTGTTTCCACCGCCCTTATAAGCCTGACCCGTCGAATGCAAAAATCTCGGTCCAAATCCGAGACACGTTGCACAGCCATATATGTCGAGTACGGTTTGGCGGATCGACTGCAGGAGCTCGTGGTTCTCTTCGTTCATCTCGACATAGGCAAGCAGCGCGAAATAGTCGCCTTGGCCGATCTGATCCAAATGGCTCTGAAGATACCCGGCCACGGACCGCTTATCCTCGCCCGGTAATAACTTGCCGGCGTATGCCTCGCTCGAAAATAGCTTTACACCGTCGGCTTCACAAAACGGCAGTTCCCGCGGGAGCGAACCTGTTTTCTCGTATTCGTCGGTGATCTTGCGTGCCTCGATCTTTGCCGCTTCGACATCCGGCTGGTTGAACGGATTGATCCGCATGATCGACCCGGCGACAGCGGTCGCAAATTCCCAACGGAAGAATTCCTGGCCGAGCGTGTCAACCGATTCAAGCCCGATTTGTATGACCGGATGCCCGGCCGATCGAACAAACTCAATTTGCTCGTCAAAGCGGCTGTCACCTTTTAAGCTCAGAAACGCAAACACCCTGTCGTTGCCGTACCTGTTCGGAGTCCCGCCTTCTTCATTCGGAGTCCCGCCTTTAGGCGGCCTTACGCTAGGATTCGGCTCGCGATCCACCGGTATTATTGCCACGCCGTTCTTACCTGTCGATTCCGCGATGAGTTGTTCGAGCCATGCGCCAAGATCGTGTATTTCGGGTGCGGCAAATATCGTGAGTTTGTCCCGGCCCCTCGCGTGACAGGTGCCAAGGATCGTTCCCAACAATGCACCGGGATTTGACCCGGCGTCATTTGTACGGCACGCCGCGGCCATTTCAGATGCGTTTCGCAGAAATTTTTCAACGTCGAGCCCCATTGCGGCGGCAGCCGTCATGCCGAATGCGGAAAGCGCCGAAAAACGCCCGCCTATTTCGGGCTTGCCGTAAAATATGTGACGAAAGCCATCGTCGCGTGCGACCGATTCCATCTTGGAGCCGGGGTCGGTGATCGCGATGAACTGGCGGCCGGCGTTTTCGCTGCCAACCAGACCCGATACCTTTTCAAAGAAATACTGCTTGAAACAGTTGGGCTCCAGTGTCGACCCCGACTTGCTGGCAACGATGAACAGGGTCTTTGAAATGTCGAGCTTTTCTTCAAGGGTTCTGATCTGTGCCGGCACCGTCGAATCCAGAATGTGAAAATTCGCCTTGCCAAAGGTAAAAGCGAGCACCTCGGGGCATAACGACGAGCCGCCCATACCCATCAACACGACATCGTTAAAACCCGACGCAACGATATCCGAGCGAAGATCGCGATATTGTTCGACAGCCCGCAATTCCTCAGATACAATATCGAGCCAGCCAAGCCATTTTGCCTCGTCCTCGCCTTTCCACACCGAAGCGTCTTTTGCCCAAACCCGGCCTATCTTATCGTCTTTTCGCCAAATGTCGATCTCGGCATTTACCGCTTGATCGAGTTCATCAGGTAGTGAATATTTGATTGAGTTCAGCATAACTAGATATTGAGTAACACAGTTGACGGTGTCAAATCGTATCCTATCAACCCTGTCGGCGACCGCATATCGATCGCTTTGAGTGTTGTTACCACTACTTATATGCCGGCCGTTCAAGTCCTATCCATTCGCAAAAACGGTCCAACAGGATAACTGCAATCTCTAAAAGAATGCGTCGAATTTTTGACAGAATGGTCCCAGATTGTCATGGAATGGTCCCATGTTGCCGCAGAACGGTCCCGCTTTGTCGAATAATGGTCCCACATTGTCAGATTATCGTCCCGCTTTGTCAGATTATGGTCTGCTTCGTCAGATAATGGTCCCGTTCTCTCAGATAATGGTTCCATTTCACCGCGGAATGGTTCCACATCGTCAGATAATGGGACCATTTTGTCGGATAATGAACGATCTTTGTTGTAGTACCCGCTTGTTGCCGGGGATACCGAACTGGTTTCTTAAAGATTCATTGGTTCGGCAAAAGCAGATCGCCGATGAATTGTCATTGTAGGTTTACGAGATGCCTTAGGGTGAAGGTTGGTGTTGCGATGAAGCACTTGCCGTCGACGCACAACATTCATAGACTTACATCATGAGTCTCAAAGATAGGATAATCTCCGATCTTACCGCGGCTATGAAGGCACAGGATGCGGGCCGCACCAGCACTCTCAGGATGGTGAAAGCCAGCCTGATGAACCGTAAGATCGAAAAAGGCGATGAGCTGACCGATGACGAGGTGCAAAAGGCCCTCCAATCGCTCGTTAAGCAACGCCGCGATTCGGTCCAGCAGTATGAAAAGGTCGGCCGCACAGAATTGGCCGCTAAAGAGGCGGCCGAGATCAGCGTTATCGAGAGTTACTTACCGCGGGCGGCAACGCCGGATGAGATCGAATCCGCTGTCGGCGCTGCCGTCAACGAGACGGGGGCATCTTCCATAAAGGATATGGGCACGGTTATGAAGGCCGCCATGGCAAGGCTTGCCGGCAAGTCGGCCGATGGACGTGTGGTCAGCGAAGCGGTAAGGAAACGGCTAGGATGAGCGGATCAAGCGGCGAAACTGGTTGGTGGACACGTAAGCGAAACGAGCGAGGCCGTCGCGCCCTCGAGCGACAGCTTGATTACCAGGAGAAAAAAGCCCGTGACCTGGCCGAAGGTGCCGACGAACTGGCCCGAACCGTGTTTCTGCGTTCACAGATCATTAGGCAGAGGCTGAACGCGATCAGACCGATCGCCCGCGACGACAGAGTTCTTGAAGTCGGAAGTGGAGCGCATGGCCTTGTATTCGGGTTTGGCGAGAACTTGGGCGTCGGTGTTGATCCGCTCGCGGTTGACTATAAAAGGCTTTTTCCAAAATTGCAGCAAAACGCGGTTACCGTAGCGGCGATCGGTGAAATGCTGCCGTTCGAAGATGGGGCGTTCGATATAGTCCTCAGTGACAATGTTATTGACCACGCCGAGCAGCCGCTGGCGATCGTCGACGAGCTCGTTCGTGTGATGAGAACCGGGGGAATTTTGTATTTTACCGTGAACGTCCATCACCCCGTCTATGATCTTGCCTCTCGGCTGCACGGCGCCTGGAATGCGATAGGTATAAAGATCGAGCTTTCGGCGTTTGCCGACCATACGGTCCATTTCACCGAGAGTCAGCTTCGTGATGTATTCCGAAAGCTTCCGCTAATGATCGTTGAGCAGAGCTCGACGGTTCGTGAGACTCGTGCAATATTGCGAAAGGCCCCGCTGACAAGCGCCGACGCAATGCTAAAAAAGGCATTCTTCAAGAATGCCCTTTTCGAAGTAATTGCCCGAAAGAATTGATGGTGACGAGCGATCAGCCGAAGATATTCCTGACCTTATCGATAAACGACTCGTCGGAAAAATCGGCATCCTCGACCTCGGCAAGTTGTTCGAGCAGCTTTCGCTGCTCTTTGGTGAGCGTTTTTGGAGTAACCAGCGTTACCGCGACAAAAAGATCGCCCTGGCCACGGCCGGCAAGATTTGGCATTCCCTTACCCTTGATCCTAAAGACGGTGCCCGTTTGTGTTCCCGCCGGTATTTTCAGATCTTCCCCGCCATCGAGAGTTTTTACCTTGATATCAGACCCCAAGGCGGCCTGAGCAAATGTGATCGGAACGGCAGAATACAGGTTTGCACCCTGGCGCTCGAAATGCTCGTGCTCGCGGACATGAAGCACTATGAACAGATCACCCGAGGGGCCGCCGCCAATGCCTGCTTCACCCTCACCGGTCACACGCAGTCGCGAACCAGTTTCGACACCGGCGGGTATCTTGATCTCGATCGTCTTTTCTTTCTCTATCCGTCCCGCACCGCGACACTTTTTACACGGCGTCTTTATGATCTGTCCCTTGCCTGAACAGTTTGGGCAGGTACGCATGACGCTGAAGAACCCCTGCTGATAACGTGTCTGTCCGCTGCCGCCACAAGCTACGCATGTTTCGGGGTGCGTCCCTTTTTCGGCGCCGGTGCCGGAGCATTCGTTACACTTTTCGAGCCTCGGTATTCGTAATTTCTCATCTTTGCCGGTCGCTGCATCCTCGAGCGTGATCTCGAGATCGTAGCGAAGATCGGAGCCTCGCTGAACGGTCGTCCGGCGCGAGGTTCGTCCGCCAAACATCTCGCCGAAACCAAACATATCGAAGATGTCCTCGATATTCGAGAATCCGGGATCAAAGCCAGCCCCGCCGGACCCTACGCCCTGGTGTCCGAAACGATCATATGCCGAACGCTTTTGCACGTCTGAAAGTACCGCATATGCTTCGGCTGCTTCTTTGAACCTTTCTTCCGCTTGCGGATCGGTTGGATTCTTGTCCGGGTGGTGTTGGTGCGCAAGTTTACGGTAGGCACGCTTTATGTCTGCGTCATTAGCGGTTCGCGGAACACCAAGTATTTCGTAATAATCTCGTTTACTCATCCAACCTTCTAGTTTCTAGTTTCTAGTTTCTAGTTTCTGGTTTCTAGTTTCGTGTTCATACACATCCCAACGAACCAGACCCGCGGAAACCGAACAAAAAGCGCCAGTCCAATATTGTTTGAACTGACGCTGTTATATTTTGCGACATGGGCCGCATTTTCTCAAGTCCGCGGGATCTATGCCATCGTAAGCATCGCTGCCGTGATCTTATTTGCCGCCGTCTCGACGTTTTCCATCTGATTCTTAATAAATTGCAGATCGCTGCCTATAAGGGCTGATTCGGCCTCGGCCAGCACCCCGTTTATCGAACGTTGTTCGTCATGGTCCAGAGATTTGCCGATCTCGTTCATCGCCCGCCGGGCATTCTTTATTAGAGAATCGAGCCGGTTCTTTTCGACGATCAGCTCTTTTTCGTCGCGGTCCTTTTCGATCGACGTCTCAGCTTCGATGATAAACCGCTCGATCTCGTCCGATGTAAGTCCTGACGACGGAGTGATCTGCACAGCCTGTTCAAGGCCCGTCATCTTGTCCTTGGCCGAGACGCTGACGATACCATTGGCATCGATCTCGAACGTCACGTCGATCTGCGGCAGACCGCGGGGTGCCGGTGGAATGCCGACGAGTTCGAATTTCGCAAGACTACGATTGGCGCTTGCTATCTCGCGTTCGCCCTGCAGGATGTGGATCTCGACCGACTGTTGATTATCGACAACAGTTGTAAACGTCATTGTGTTTTTCAGCGGAATGGTCGAATTACGTGAGATCAGTTTTACAAACAGCCCACCGCGAGTTTCCAATCCAAGACTCAACGGCAATACATCGAGTAAGACGATATCTTTTACGTCGCCCGTAAGTACACCGCCCTGGATAGCCGCACCCATCGCCACAACCTCGTCCGGATTGATCTCGGCGGATGGTTCCTTGCCAAATACCTCGGTAACGGTACGGGCAATGATCGGTGAACGCGTCTGGCCGCCGACAAGGATCACCTTGTCGACATCAGACGGCTGCAACTTCGCATCCCAAAGAGCTTTTTGACACGGTTCGACCGTTGACTCGACAAGGTCGCGGACCAGTCCCTCAAATGTTTCGCGGGTAAGCGTCGCGTTAATGTGCTTCGGACCCGTTGGATCAGCGGCGATGAACGGCAGGCTGACATTTGTCTCGGCCACTGTCGAAAGCTCACACTTGGCACGTTCACCCGCTTCCTTTAATCGCTGGAGAGCGAGACGATCGCCGCGGAGGTCGATATTATGTTCCTTCAGAAATCCCTCGACCAGCCAATCAATTATCCGGTGATCGAAATCCTCGCCGCCCAGGAACGTGTTACCGGATGTAGAAAGCACCTCGAAAACACCGTCGTTGATCTCGAGGATCGAGATATCAAATGTGCCGCCGCCCAGATCATATACCGCGATCTTCTCGTTCTTGTTCTTTCCAAAGCCGTATGCAAGTGCCGCGGCCGTCGGTTCGTTGATAATACGTTCGACCTCGAGGCCGGCGATCTTACCGGCGTCACGCGTCGCCTGACGCTGCATATCGTCAAAATACGCCGGGACCGTAATAATAGCCTCTGTAACCCGGTCGCCGAGAAATTCCTCGGCCGCCAGCTTTAGCCGCTGCAGGACGATCGCTGAGATCTCGGGCGGGCTATAGACGCGGTCAAGCACGCGTATATGGGCGTCGCCGTTTGGAGCCGCCACGATCTCAAAAGGTACTGTCGTGCGCATCTTTTCGACCTCCGGAGAGTCGAACTTGCGTCCGATGAGGCGCTTAACCGCATACAGTGTATTTGCGGAGTTAGTTACGGCCTGACGTTTAGCGATCTGTCCGACAAGACGTTCGTCCTTGTCCGTAAAGCCGACGACGGATGGTGTGGTACGGCCGCCCTCTTTGTTCGATATGATCTGGACGGTGCCGCCTTCGAGAACCGAAACGCAGCAATTTGTTGTTCCCAAATCGATGCCTATTACTTTGCCCATAGCTTTAAATTGTCGTTGGTAGATTTATGCGTCGAGTGAAAGATCGTCTATTTCGGACGGAGGTTGAGGATCAATAATATGGTCCTCGGTAGAAGGGTCGGACGATGGTTGTGGATCCGAAAATCGATATGTTTCAGGAACATCCTTTATCGGACTGGTTGTCACTTTAACCATTGAGTGTCGAATTACCCTGTTACCGATGCGATAGCCGCGAAGCATTTCTTCGGTGATCGTGTTGCCCGGAAGTTCGTCGCGTTCTTCGACCGCAACTGCCTCGTGCAGGTTCGGATCGAATATCTGGCCAACGGTCTCGATCGGCTGCACACCCATTTCTGCAAAGATCTCGTTGACCTGCTGATTGACCAAGCCTATACCGTCATAGAATTGTTGGAAATCAACGCTCCTTTCGGCCTCAAGATTTTCGACGGACTGAAGAGCTCGATCGAGATTATCGAGCACGGGCAACATCTGTGACGCAAGATTGCTTATCTGGTCGATGAACGCACCGCGCCGTTCGCGGTCCATTCGATATTTGTAATTCTCAAAATCCTTTAGTCGCCGATCGCTCTTTTCCTGTATTTCGTTCCGGTCAGCACGCAGATCATCGATCCGTGCTTTAAGTATCTCGACCTCTTTCTCGAGTTCGTAGATGCGCGTTTTTGAACCCGCGGGCAGACTCTCATCGATCGGAGAAGCGCCTTGTTTGCTTTCGCTCGATGCAAGTTCCTGCTGGATAAATTCAGGGATACTCTCCCCGGTAAAATCCGAATCGGCGATCTCGATCTGCAGATCGGCCGTTATATGCAGGTCTTTTTCCTTGGCTTCGAGCTCTCTAATGAAATCGTCAACCGGCGTTACCGATTCGACTGCTAATTCATCGAGCGCTTCTGCACTTTTTTGCTCTTCAGAGTTCATCAGTGGGTGAGTGCTGCGGAGGAATTCCGCGGCTGGTCTAGTTTTTGGAAATGTCGGCTGCCATCATTCTTTCAAGTGTTCGGGCCACGTAGCTGACGATCGATATCATACGAGCGTATTCCATTCTGGTTGGTCCGAGGACACTTAAAGTTCCAACTGCCGAGCTGTTGCCGATTCGATAAGGTGCCGAGATCAGCGTACAGTTTTGAAACGACGGGGTCCGGTTCTCGCTGCCGATGACGACCTGGACATCGCCTTTCGCGGCAGCGTCGCGCTGAATGCATTCGTTCAAGATCTGCATCAGCCTCGATTTTTCTCCGATGGTACGAAGCAACTCGCGTAAGCGTTCAAGATCGGCAAAATCCCGTTTTGTCAGGATATTCGACGTTCCGTCAACAAAAACCTCACCAAGCTGGTCCTCCTCGTCCTCGATACTTTGAGTACAAAGGATCACCGCCGTTTGAAGAAGTCTGTCAAAAAGGGCCTTTTCCTCGTGCATCAGACGCATGATCTCAGCACGGATCTCGGCAAGCGTTTTACCGGCAAATTCCGCGTTAAGGTAATTTGCCGTTCTTTCGAGCTCCTCTTTCGCAAAGGTCACTTTCAGCCGAATAATCTTGTTGTGCACGATATTCGGTGTCGAAACCAGTACCACGAGGATCCGATTGTCGCTTAAATTGACAAACTCAATGTGCTGCAGGCGATCATTCGCTAAAGATGGCGAGACTACGATGCCCACATTATTAGAAAGAGCCGAGAGCAAGTGAGAGGTTCGTTCCATCAGCCGGTCCGGCGTATCCGCAAACTCTGTGTCCCCTGCATTAAACCCAAACTCTTCGCCAATGCGGAAAAGGTCTTCGTTTGAAATGCTCAGGACCCCGAGAAGGTTGTCAACGTAGAACCGGTAGCCTTTATCAGTGGGAACACGTCCGGCGGAGGTATGGGGCTGCTCGAGCATTCCCATTTCTTCCAATTCACCCATCACGTTGCGAATAGTTGCAGAGCTCAAACCCGAAGCATTAGCAAACTTTTCTGCAAGCACTTTAGAACCGACAGGTTCCCCGGTGAGGAAGTGTTCGTTGATTATCGCTGTGAGTATTACCTGCCCACGCGAATCGGGAAAATCTAAAGTTCTCTCGGTTCTATAGCCGGGATCGCGGACAGACATCTGGTTTGGGTGAGTTTGATGCACATAGCCGTTCGGCTGTATGCTTTTCCCATATAGATGAATAGCACTTACGCCGCTGTAATGTCAACAATTTTCGTTAAACTGCATTAAACAATCTGTGCCCACTTCTGTTGATCACGTTCGAGAACTCTACGAAGAAGCGTTTCGCTGGTATCACCCGAGAAAGACGATGCCCGAGATCGAGGTGAGTTATTACCCGTATATCGGAATAAATCACACGATCCGCATTCGTGAAGGAAGGATATTGGTTCGGATCGGCGAGGTCTGCCGCGACATGCCGCCGGCGAGTCATCGGGGTCTTGCATACATTCTTACCGGAAAATTATTGCGAAGAAAGATCCCTGACGGGGCCCGCCAGGTCTATTCGGCCTATATAGACACTCCGGAGGTGCGCGAGCGGGCGAACCATAGCAAGAGAACCCGCGGCCGCAAGGTAGTGACGACCACAAAGGGGCATGTTTACGACCTCGATGAGATCTTTGAGAGCCTTAACCGTCTATATTTTGGCCGACCCATCCCAAAGCCGGTCCTAACGTGGTCAGCGCGGAAAACATACCGGATCCTGGGCCACCATGACGCGACCCACGATCACGTGGCGATCAGCAAGTCGTTAGACAATGCAGATGTTCCCCGGTATGTAGTTGAATACGTTCTCTTCCACGAGATGCTGCACATCGCCCACCCGACACAGCACATCAACGGCCGCCGCTATAACCACACAGCAGCATTTAAACGCGATGAGCGGATGTTTCAATATTTCAGTGAAGCTGAAAGGTGGATAGAGAGAAATGTTAGAAAGATGAAGAGAGAGGCAAAGAGATCGGGTAAAAACTGACAGTCAGGAAGGCGGGCTTGCCCCCGCTCTTAAAAGAAAACATAGCTGGGCGTAAACACCCCTTTCAGTTCTGCCCCCCCCTCTCAATCATTCGCAAGCTGAGCAATGATCCAGCCGATGAAGCCAAAATCGGAGACGGTACGGCGCTCGATGCCGTTTTTTGTAAAGCGGGTCTCCGTGATCGCATTTCTAATAGTTTTTGCGTTATCGGATTTCTTTTCCGCCAACATGTCGACAATTTGCGCTGCTGATTCCCCGTCTTGAGTCACCGTTGTAATAGGGGCCGTGCTGAGAGCGAGTTGGCGGAACGGCTCGTATTTTAGCTCATAAGGGCTATGCGGAGTCCAAAAAAGACAGGCCGCAAGATTTTTCTTCGAGCCGATCCCGGCACCGTTACCGTCGAAAACGACTTGCAAGTCGCCGTCAGGTGTACTCCAAAGGTTTGTTCCAGCTTCGATAACTGTTGTTGGCGGTTTCAGTTCCAGTTTAAGCGATTTCACGATCTGTCGATCATTTCCCCTGGTTGCAATAACGACCGGTTCCTCACCATCAGGATCTAATTTTGCCGTAAGAATATTTCGGCCCATATCGTGCTCACCCCCGACCGCGCTGGTGAATAATTCGGGATCGCGGATGCCATACGGCTCGAATAGCGCGCCGGCAAATTCCGCAATCATCTTTCCCCCTAGAGCATCTGACTGTTTTTGAGCAACAAGTAAAATGCTCCGCCATGCGACCTGTGGATTCTTAAAGTTGTAACGGGTAACGCTCGGCGCGTTAGGCGGCAAATCCGCAATTAATGTGGTGTCCACCTCTTGAGTCACAGGATTCTCGTCGCCGGGAACAAATGTTTCGTTGAACACGTTCGCGACCTCGGACGGCATTGTTATCGAGTATTTGTCTTCGACCCCATACTCGCCCTTGGCAGACGACCACCTTATCTCGGTAATTGTGTTTCTTAGCAGCTTCGGCAAGATATCGGCGATGGCGCGCTGTACCTCGGAATCTTCACTTGCATCGCTTGCGAACTTGAGCCCGATAATATTTGCGATCTGGGCGATGCCGTCTGTCGATACATAACCAGAGGCGAGTGTGGCAGGATCGGCTGCGGGGACCTTGCCGGTCTTTGAAATGTTATCTGCCTCGCCGCGACGGACCGCTAGGCACTTGTCGATCGCCGATTCATCATTGCCGAAGTAGATCAGGCTGTCGATGACCAACGCATATGCCTTGCGGCCGTCTTTGGCGGTCCAAACAAAGTATTTGCCGCCATTCTTGTCTGACTTTTCAAGCTTGGGTTCGCTGTCGTAAACCTCGGCGATGAACGCCCCGAGCTTTTGTTCGGCAAAGCGAACAGACTGCCAATTCCAGGCGTGCGTGTCGGCGATCGCGACGAAATGCGGTTGTATCCGGCCGACGCTGTTCTCATTGGTCAGCTTCTCCTCGGACGTTTCAAACCCAGTGACCGCCACCGCAAGTCGGACACCTTTTATCGCTGAAAGATCCGGTTTGCTCTTGGCAACTTCATTAAAGGGCTTGCTATCGACGATCGGCTGTAAGGCCGCCCCAAGATCGTTTGTTTCGAGGTAAACAAGCGTGTCCGCCGGAACAAGTGCGCGCATGTCGGTGGGCTTCGATCCGCATGAAAGACTAACCGCAGAGACGCAGAGGCACAGAGAACAGAGAAACAAAATGGATTTCGAGCGTATCCCTAACTTCATATATCTTCGTATAGCCATTTGAAGATCTTGGCTCAGCGTCTTAGCGTTTCCGCGGTTCATTTCTTATGCTAAAATCCGAACTCATGACGGACAAAATATTCGCCGACAACATTTTACAGGGCAAGGTGGCGTTTGTAACAGGTGGCGGAACGGGAATAACCGGCGGTGTCGCACGTGCGTTTGCCGAACACGGTGCAAAGCTCGCGATCACCAGCCGAAGCGAAGAACATCTTATCCCAAAGAAACAGTTTATCGAGGAAAACGGTGGTGAATGTATTGCGGTTACGGCTGACGTTCGTAATTATCAATCGGTCGAAGACGCCATTGCCAAAACGCAAGAGCACTACGGCCGGATCGACATAGTCGTCAACGGTGCCGCGGGAAATTTCCTTTGTGCGGCGGATGAGCTTTCGGCAAACGGATTTGGGACGGTCGTCGACATCGATACCAAGGGTACATTCAACGTCTGCCGGGCGGCGTTTGAAGCGCTTAAAGAATCGAAAGGCCAGATACTAAACATTTCGGCGACGCTCCATTATCTCGCGACCCCGATGCAGATCCACGTTTCAGCCGCAAAGGCCGGCGTCGATGCGATAACGCGAAACTTGTCGGTTGAATGGGGCCGGCACGGCATACGTGTCAACGGCATTGCACCGGGGCCGATCGAGGATACTGAAGGAATGAAGCGGCTGCTGGTGCCCGAACTTAGGGAAAAGATCGTCCGCAAGATCCCACTGCGGCGATTTGGGCAAATAGCGGATATCGAGAACGCAGCTCTATTCCTCGCTTCGGATGCCGCCGGCTATATTAACGGCGTGACCCTGGTGGTGGACGGCGGCTCGTGGCTGCTCGGGACGAGTCTCATGTAACTACCCCAGGACTTGCGAACACTCATTTATCTAATAACGCGGCTTTGGCCGCGTCGGCGTCCTTTTTCTCGGCGAGAATGGTCCGGATCACCATCATCTTGGCCAAGACCCGCACCTCCGGCCGCTCAAAATCATTTGTCAGGGCCTTTGTTTTCGCAAAATCAGCATGGGCGAGTGTTCCAACCACGTTACCGCCCGAATTTAACATACCAGTGATCTCGCGAAGCATCGAACCGCCGAACGCGCCAACCTGGATCTCGCCATCATCGATGATCTCGCCGTTAAGATCTATGAACTCGGCGACCTTCAAAAACGCCCCGATCGTATCGTTTAGTCTGAGGATGGCATTTTCGATTATCGGAAATGCTTTTTCAGGGTTCACCTCGGCGTAGCCGCTAACGACCATCCACGTGAACAAAAAGTCCTGGAAGTTCTTGGGTTGCGGATTCACGAGACCCTCGGCGTCTTTCATGATGTCACCGGCCAGATCCTTGTCGCCGGCGTGGAAAACCTGAGACGCAAGCATATTGAGGGCGATGATCTTTTTGTCCGTGCCTTTGGTTTGAGAAATTATCTTTCTCAGCTCGGTTATTACCTTTTCACGCTCCTCCTTTGGAAGAGTACTATTCCCAACTTTCTGAACATCCTCTAACAATTTCTTATCGGCGGCATCGGCCGATGCCCGTCTTTGTGCTGCAGCCAACCCTGCCGCATTTGAGTTACTCGCGTATCCGGTCGTGTTCATCGTGCCACTGCTTTGGGAAGGCGAATTCGCCGCCGGTGAACGGGGCCTGAACTTTGCCCTGATCTGCAAAGCTCGCGAAGGTGCATATTTCTCGATCACGTCCGCGATCTCGATCGCTCCGGGGTCGTCGCCATTAACCTTTGCGTCGAGAACTATCTGCCCGATCGTGTCAGCCAGGTCACGCAGCTGCGATTCGTCGTAAACCGGCTTTTTGGCGCCCTCCTTTTTCGACTTTTCAAAAGTTTCCGTCCCGTATCGCAGCAGCGATGTCATAACCGAAAGGTCCGCCAGCTTCGATCCACGATCATCCTTGATCTTGCTCAACATATCGGATGCAAGATCGATGCCCTTGTCCGCGTCTTTTTCATAGATCTTTTTGAGAAGATCGAGATGCTGATAGGTCACTCCTTTGTCCAGCGATTTCTTTGCCATCGCCGCGGCCTTCGCGGCACTGTTTTCCGCGATCTGCCCCATTAACTCAAACTCAAAAGAGTTATCCGGCCCGGCAATTTGCTTTCTTAATGTTTTGTTGTTTACCGCCTGAACCGAGTCGCGATAAAAATTTATTGCCATGTCAGGTTCATGCTCGGCCAATGTAAGCGCGATCTGCTTTCGCACTCCCAACGCAACCGTGAACTGGCGCTTTAGGCGAGTGCCTTCGGACATGTCACCTGAAAAGGGGCCCGCATAACCAAGGTCGTCATCCTCTGACGGGCCGAGCGCATTCATCCGATTGTCATAATCGATAACGAGTGACTTAAAATCTGCAGCGACCCCGACATACATTGAGCGAGCCTCTCGTTCGTCGTACAACCACATCAATGACGCCATTTCGGATGCAAAGCTGATCCGGTTCTCCAGCGAACGCATGTTGTTGACCTCAGTCATCGTCTCGCGCAGGAACTCGACCGCCTCTTTTCGCAGCTTTTCCGTTTCGGCAGGCTTTTTGTCGCTCGCCTGCTGTGCAAAAGCAACGTGCGCCGATAAGACAAATAGAAGAAGTGCAAATATTCTTTTCAGCATGGTATGGGTCTCCATTGGCAGGACGGGTTTATGATAGAGTGATTGGTCTGATTAGTAAAATAATGGCTACGGCCAGCAATGATTTAACTCGAAATGTTACTTGTCATCGACAACTACGATTCGTTTACATATAACCTGGTCCAATACCTGGGCGAGCTCGGCGCCGAGATGCGCGTCGTGCGTAATGATGAAATAAGCATTGATGAGATCGAGGAAGACGTAAGGCCTGAGCGGATCCTGATCTCACCCGGACCCGGAACGCCGGACTCGGCCGGGATATCGTTGGGCGTTATCGACCGCTTTGCAGATCGCGTTCCTATTTTAGGGGTGTGTCTCGGTCATCAGGCGATCGGACAGCAGTTCGGCGGCCATGTCGTCCGCGCCCCTGAGCCGGTCCATGGCAAACCCGTCCAAATTACTCATGACGGTAAGACGATCTTTCACGACCTGCCGCCGACGTTCGAAGCCGGACGTTATCATTCGTTGATCGTCGAGCGCGAAGGCTTACCGGACTGCCTGGAGATCTCGGCTGAGTCTCCTGACGGACTTGTCATGGGACTTCGACACCGGGAGAAAAAGATCGAGGGTGTCCAGTTTCACCCGGAATCGATATTGACACAGCACGGGAAAAAGTTATTGCAGAACTTCCTCTCGCTTTGAGATAGTTAATACAGGGCAATTTGCTTTTCCTTCGGGCTATTGTCCGCCCGCGCTTAAGCACTCCGCTTTCTTTGTTCTGGTTATGACCGATCCTAAGACCGATTGGCTGCGTTCGGCGCCTTTAGCGGCGACGAACGACCGGGCGAACACTTCATTGTTCCCGTTCATCGCGCGTTTCATGCGTGGTGAAAACCTGTCGGCGGCCGATGCATCAAAATTCTTCGAGGCTTTAACCGAGATCAATGCAAATCCAGCACAGATCGCGTCTGCCCTTACAGCACTCACCTCGAAAGGAGAAACGGCATTGGAGCTGGCTGGTATGGCGGCGGTTCTTCGCGAGCATGCAACCAAAATAAAGTTAGTCGCGAGGAACGCGGTTGACATCGCCGGCACGGGCTCGTCGCCCGCAAAGACTTTTAATGTGTCGACGGCCGCCGCGTTTGTCGCGGCGGGTGCCGGCTTGACGATAGCCAAACAGAGTAATCGTGGCGTGACCAGCAAATCGGGTAGTGCCGATGTGCTCAGCGAACTCGGTATCAAGGTCGCGGACGAGGCAACGATCGTCCAGGCGAGTCTTAGCGGAACCGGTTTGTCTTTTATCTTTGCGCCGAAGTTTCATCCGCAGCTGAGACGTGTCGGCGATATCCGCCGGAGCCTTGGTATTCGCACCTGTTTGAACGTTCTGGGGGTGATCGCTAACCCGGCGGCCGTATCGCGGCAATTGGTCGGCGTCTGGCATCGTTCGTTGGTCGAGCCGATTGCCCGGGCCCTTGCTCATTTGAATTCAGATAAGGCGTGGGTCGTTCATGGCGAGGACGGCCTCGATGAAATAACGATCGCGGGCAAAACTTTTGTTGGGGCGGTGAAAGAGAACGAAGTAAGACCTTTCGTCATCACGCCCGAGGATTTTGGACTAAAGCGTGCATCGATCGAACATTTGAAAACATCGTCCGCCAATGAAAGCGCAAATATTATTCGCGATGTGCTCGCTTCCCGCCGGCGCGATGAAGCGCGATCACTTGTCGTCATAAATGCGGCCGCGGCGCTTGTGATCGCTGGCGTTGCGCGTGATCCGATGCATGCCGCGCGTCTTGCCGAGCAAAGCATTGATAGCGGACAGGCCCAGAATAAACTCGAGCGTCTTATTCAGTTCACCAACAAGAAGTAAACGGGGATTTCAAATCACTTGGCGATTAACTGATAATTATTAGCAATGTTATCGCCGCTCGCATGGATCTACGCGCAGATCGCAAACCTACGCAACTGGATGTGCGACCGGGGTCTGCTCCGATCGTTCGATCTCGGTGCTCGCACGATTAGCGTCGGTAACATTACCGTGGGCGGTACCGGAAAAACACCACTGGTCGCGTATGTCGCGGAGATCCTGTCAGATCGCGGTGAACGCGTTTGCGTTTTGACCCGAGGGTATGGCCGGCGCGATCCAAAACAAAGAGTCCTGGTTTCGGACCGAGAGCAGATCCTTGCCAATGCCATCGATGCAGGTGATGAACCGGTGGAGTTGGCACAAAGGCTGCTTGGAAAAGCGGTCGTAGTCGCAGACGGCGATCGCGTTTCCGCAGCCCGTTGGGCGAAGGACAAATTCGGCATAACGGCGTTTGTGCTCGACGATGGTTTTCAGCACCGGCGGGCGAAACGCGATGTCGACATTGTCTGTATCGATGCGACAAACCCGTTTGGCGGAGGCAAGATGCTGCCGGTCGGACGATTGCGGGAGCCGATCAGAAATTTGCGACGTGCGGATATTGTCGTTGTCACAAGATGTAACCTCGTCGGGGAAATTTCAAATCTGAGATCTGAGATTTCGGACTCTGAGATCTTAAATCTGAGATCTGAAATTTCCAAGCTGGCGCCGAATAGCCGGGTCTTCTTAGCAAAGAACAAGATTATCGGCTTGGTGGAGATCGAAAAGTTTCAAAACGGATCTGATGGTACGGAGTCAATAGATCAGGGTGAAAGTCCAAGCGACGATCACGCCGAACGCCCGAACGATGACGTGCCCGAAAATAGTGCCTTCGCATTTTGCGCTCTCGGCAATCCGGATAATTTCTTTGCGCAGCTTGCCAAGGAAGATCTCACTGTCGCCGGGACCAAAACCTTTACCGACCATCATTTCTATAAGCAAAACGACTTAGACGCCATCGTCCGAGACGCGCGAAACGTCGACGCACAGATATTGCTGACAACCGCCAAGGATGCAGTAAAGATGCAGGATCTCGAATGTGCCCTACCCTGCTTTGTGGTTGTTATCGAGATGCAATTTGAGGACGAAGGTGCTTTCGCGTCGCTGCTCTAGCGCTTCTTTACCGGCGGCTCTTTTTTATCGCCCCAGTAAAAAGCTTTTACGACCAGCACATAGACCAGAATGCTGAGAAACAGCAGGATGAAGAAGAATAGTATTAGCCAGGCAAGCGACGACATATTTTAAATCACTTCGTCGAGCGTGGTCTCGGCTTCCTCGATTATCCCTGAGATCAACCCTCGCTGTCCCTGGTGTTCGAGAACGTGCCCGTAGATCACGGTCGCAATCGCAACCAGGGGTATCGATATAAAGACACCGGGTATACCCGCCAGCTGCTCGCCGGCAAGAACCGCCAACACTATAGCCAGCGGATGAAGATGAATGCCGCCGCGGACGATGCGGGGGTATGTAAAGTAATCATGAATGATCCTTAACACGACGAGAAAGATCAACACGTATAGTGCCTTCCATGGATTTTCCGACGAAGCGGCTGTCAGTATGACAACCAGCCCGATCGTCACGGGTCCGAGCAGCGGAACAAACTCGAATATTCCCGCGAGTATCCCGAGCAGCAATGCATATTTCAGCCCGATAAAATAAAACCCGATCGTGCAAATGAACGCGATAACGATACATGAGATCAACTGCGCGCGGGTGTAGGCCGCCAATGTCGTGTTTATATCCGACATCACAACCTCGGCTCGATACCGCCAGCGTCCGGCGGGGAACATTCTTAATATCAACAGCCGAAATTGGTTGATGTCCTTAAGAAAGAAAAACGCCAGGATAGGTACAAGCAAGAGCCACGGCAAATAAGTAACCGAAACGAGAACAAAATTGCCGACCGCCGACGTAATGTCCGATCCGAGGTCGGTGACCTTTCGGTTAAGCTCAGCCGTTACCTCCTCCGGGATCTTCAGGCTAGAGAAACGTCGCTCGATCTCATTCGATCGTTCCCGAAATGCCTGGCCGTATGCAGGCAGGTTCGCACCAAATTCCTTTGCCTGTTCACCTACGGTGGGAGCAATATTGACGATCGCCGCAACCAGCAGGATAAAAACAAAAAGATAGGCGACGACGATCGCCAGCGATCGCGGCATCAGCTTTTCCAACCCACGCTCTTTGAAAGGGCGCCTGATGATACGGACGAGCGGATCGACCAAATAAGCAAAGAATACCGATAGAATGATAAGGAACAGCAGCGGCGCGAGGCTCGTAACGACAGTCTGAAGGACGCCAGCCGCCAACAATAGAAGAAGAGTTATAACGACGACCCGTACAATCGAACGAACGGCGGGGGTCGAGGTGTCGAGATAGACGCGTCGAGCCGTCGATTGACGCTCGCGGATCACACTTCTCGGTGCCGGAGCTTCGCGTTGAGGTTCCTTGGATTCGGGCATACGCTTTCTAATAATACGCTATTTACCGGGCGGCACAGCCGACGACGACGAATGATCTTCGATCAAAAATCGACTTGCCAGTGCAGACATCTTATCCGGAGTAATTGCAAAGTTAGAACCGATTACAATCGCTCGCCCCTCATCCGACAAGACACGACGGTTCATGTCGACGGTCGCCGTTTTGATTATATTCTTATCGTCCCCAGCGAGCTTGGCACCGTCCTTTCGGCGAATGACCATAATGATCCTGAAGTCGGCGTAGCGCATCGCCTGTATCTCATCGTCGACGGTTAGAGCAGCAGACGGTTTGTTGTTATCCGACACATTGACCGGCGCCGGCGTTTCCCTGCCAGACTGCAACACCCCCTCATTCGGCCCGCACGCCAACGTCGTAACAACGATGAGCAGCCCAAACACAGACAACGCCAAACCAACATCTCCCCTTCTCCTCTTCACCTCGTCTCCCCTTCTGCTCTACCCCTTCTACTGCCTCCCGTCTACCAATCTTCTCTTACCTGCCGCTGCTACTGCGGCTGCCACTCCCCTGCCCCCTTTTCCCCTTCTAGTTATTTTCCTCGTCATTATCTTCATCGAGGTTTGCGTTCTTGTTCGCCGCGTCGTTGCGCTCCATATCATCGAGTATTTTTTGCTCGTCGGGCGTCGCCGGAGCTTCTTTTGCTGATTCGGGCTGTCCCTTTTCAGAACGTATTTTCAGAAAAAGTGCCTCGTCGTCTTCGTAGACAGTCTCGACCCATCCACTTTCCAGCGCCTTGGCGACAAAGTCTTCGTTCTCTTTCGCATCGGTGAAAATGTAACGTGATCCAAACTTATCTCGTATCAACGGTGCCGGATCATCCGCCCTCCCCTCGGTGATGTCCTTAACCAATTTGTAGAGCTCAGGATTTTGCGCGTACAGGTAATTAGGATCGAGACCATAGACGTACCGGTGCTCAGAGTCCAAAAAGAACAGTTTCGGAAAATCATCCCAATTACAGTTAAAGATTATTTCACCCTTTGGAATATTTGGAGCACCTGTCTCATCGAGTCCCGTCGCCCATTGCATGGCACGGCGATATTTGTCGTCTGGCTCATTGGTCGTTATGTTGTCGATCATGCCCGGCTCATCAAAGCCCCACCGGTGCAGCCCGATCAAGTTATAGAACCAAAAGAGGAATAACAAAACTCCCAGTACCCAGATAGATATCTTCCGAGCAAGGTTCCATGTCGCTTGTTGTTCGCTTGGTACCGCGGCATCAAGGTATGGATCGATCTCACGTTGAAATTCTTCCGGCAATTCGGCCGCTTTCGGCGCCGTGAACGCGTTCCAGCTAAAGGCGGCAAACAGAATCGCGAACGGCGGAAAGTATTCCGCGAAACGTTTTGAACGAAATTGGGCGGCAAGCAAAATACTTGTGAACGTAAGGAAAAATGCCGCCTTTTCAGGCAGCTTGCCGGCGCGGGGAACAAAGAGGATGTATCCGATCAGCATCGCCACGAGGGCGATCGGAAAATTCATCAGCAACTCCATTCCGCTGTACGGATACCATTCCCCGCCGACCGCGACGACGAAATCGGAACCTATCTTGAACTTTTCGGTAAAGTGCTCGAGAAAGAGGTAGAGGTTATTCGGAAAATATGGATTGATCAGATTGCCGAGCACCATTCCCGCCGTCGCGTAAGCAAGCGGCCGCCATTCGAAACGCTGCTCATTCCAGGCAATGATAAGCACCCATATAATTGCCGCGAACCATAACAATGGAAAAAGGCTATAGGTCCACACAAACGCGAACATCAACGGCAACAGCCAAACGTATTTCCGCTGGAAAAGCAGGTGAATGCCGAGCACCGTGATGATGATCGTCAGCGGCGGTGCCTTAGCCATGTTCATCCGGTAAAAGAACGCATTCGAACATGTCAGCAACAGGGCCAACCATATGATCTGGTACCGGATCCCGTAACGGAATAACAGCCAATAGATGGAAAAGATAGCAAGAGTGGAATAAAAGACGGTGGCGATCTTTGCCGCGGTGACCGGTGCAAAAAACCACAAGAACGGGATCTGCAGCAGATGAAAGAGAAAATGGTGGTCCGCGTAATCCTTCGGATTCAATACCGTTAGGGGAAGCCATTCGAAGGTCGGCAGCCACTTAAAGTGCCGAAAATTTTCCCAAAGCATCGAGCTCCACTTGATGTGGTAATACCCGTCCCAATCGCCGCAACAGATCGCATCTGTCCGCGTCTGCAGAAACGTCATGATCATCAGGATCGCTACGAATCCAAAGATCAGGTAGACGATGCGAACAGCCTCCTCGGTGTCAAGATATTCCATCCAGGAAAGTTGTTCGGATGGAGTTTCGCTGGCGGGCGTAGCGTCAGATCCGTTGGTAATTTCTTCCATTTAACGCGTCTTATCTTTCGAGAGAATCAATTCTGAAAAGTAACACGAACGCCTTGGCAAAATCTATTCTTCGTTGGTTTCTCTTCAGTGGGTCATTTCGCGAACCGAAGGACAGCATCTGAGCGATGGCTTCGGCAAGGTTGCTGGAGGGATATCTTGATCCGCCTCTCTCTATCCCATCACAGGCCCCCTACAGACAGGACGCTCCTCTGGAGCTTAATAAATATAGGTTTGTTTTTCTACAAACAGGGCGCCCGTATCGCTTCTTAGAACCGAATGATGAACATGTCAGCTTAGGTTAGGAGCGACCTGTCTGTAGAACCAAGCGATGAACAAAAACATCCAGCTCCGTCAGGAGCGGCCTGTTTGTAGCACCAGGCGATGAACAAAACATCTAGCTCCGTTAGGAGCGGCCTGTCTGTAGAACGAGGCGACGAACCAAACTTCCAGCTCCGTTAGGAGCGGCCTGTTTGTAGAACAGGCATGACAAATGAACGGTGCCAAGGGCAACGGTTGATAATCGACCCGCCACAACCTAGAATCGAAGCTTTATGTACCCAAAGGGAAACTTGCTTATACCGGCTTCGCACGGCCAACTCGAAGCCATTCTGAAAGAACCGAAGGGGACGCGCCGGGGCGTCGCTCTCGTCTGTCATCCTCATCCGCTTGGCGGCGGGACCATGCATAACAAGGTCGTCTTTCGTGTAGCAGCGGGTTTGCTTAATGCGGGACTCACAACGCTTAGGTTCAATTTTCGCGGAGTGGGAGCATCGACAGGTGTTCACAACGACGTTGAGGGCGGTAAAGAGGACGTGCGGGATGCTCTTAGCTACCTGGGCAATGAATATACTGATCAAGAGATAACCCTCGCCGGTTTTTCATTCGGATCTCGCACAGGGATCGAGGTCGGAATGAGCAACGACCGCGTTGTTCGCTTGATCAGTATCGGTGCCCCCGTGGACAAGTACGACTACAGTTTCCTGACAGATATCAGAAAACCGGTCCTCTTTGTTCAGGGCGACAAAGACGAATTCGGATCGATTGCAAACCTGCGGCCGTTTGTCGATGAGATCGCCAAACACGCGGACGCCGAGCTGGTCGTATTTCAGAACTCCGGTCATTTTTTTGATGATCACTTGGATGAATTGCGCGATACGATCCGGGCCTGGGTATCGCGACAAATCGACGTCTGATTATTTTTCCAATACCGGGCAAAGAACTCATTAACGAACAATTAAATAATTAACATGTAGAATTAATAATTATTTGGCCTGGGTCGTAGCCGGCAAGCGAAATATGGAAAACAATAATTCGCAAATACGTGATGCCGCCATTCGCCTGACGATGATGCCGCGAGACACCAATGCGTACGGCACAGTATTTGGCGGTGTGATCTTAAGCTATATCGACGTCGCCGGAGGCGTCGAGGCCGTCCGACATACAAAACACGAGCGTTTCGTTACCGTTGCGATGCAGGAGATCCTATTTCACGAGCCCGTATTCATTGGCGATCTCGTCAGCTTTTATGCTGAAACTATCCGCGTCGGTAATACTTCGATCACCGTGCACGTCGAGGTCGAAGCCGAACGCTTCGGCAACAAGGGCCAGCGCGTGAAAGTCACCGAGGCCGAGGTCACCTTCGTTGCGATAAACGAGATGCGGCAGAAAGTTTCTATCGGAAACGGGTGATTTGATTTCTCCGTCTCGATGTGAAAAATTAAAAATATAGTTTGTAGGAGATTTTTGAATGCCACAGATCACGGCCCACACGGCCAATGGAACTCGGACCTTTGAAGGACCCGAAGGCAAAAAACTGGTCCTCGCGATCGAGGACAGCGGTATTGACATTCTGCATCGATGCGGCGGAAACGCCCGATGCACGACATGCCGCGTCGAGCTTATCGCCGGCGAAGCGGGCGAGATCGGTGAGGACGAAGAGGCGATACTCTCAACAAAAGGCGATCTCGGGCCAAACACCAGGCTGTCGTGCCAGATCCGCATACACAACGATCTGGAAGTAAGGGTTATCAACCAGGCAAGTATCGCCGGCATCGACTCCGGACCACGGCCGGAGGATTAGAACGGTTTTAATAAGGAGGAATCAACATGGGGACAAAAACAACTTACACAGCTCGCACTTTTGATCTTAGTGATCTAACCGGCATCTCGAATGAGACGCTGGCGATGCACTTTAAGCTTTACGAAGGTTATGTTACAGCAACGAATACGCTAAACCAGCGAATCGCTGATCTGATCGGCGGCGGCGAACTCGATCCGACAAAGATGGTCGCATTCTCTGAGATCAAGAGGCGATTCGGATTTGAATACAACGGCATGGTGCTGCACGAGTATTATTTCGAGAATATGACCAAGAACGGCACCGGTGATCCTAATGCCAGCTCAGCATTTAAGGCTGCTGCCGAAGAGAGTTTTGGCAGTTATGAAATTTGGAAAGCTGACTTTGTTAATACCGGCAAAATGCGAGGTGTGGGATGGGCCGCTTGCTATAAGGATCCGTCGAACGGTGCGATCTCGAACCATTGGATCAATCTACATGAGACGGGCAATGTCGCCGGCTATACACCGATCCTGATCATGGACGTTTGGGAGCATGCGTTTATAAAAGATTACGCTCCGGCTGACCGGCCTAAGTATATCGAGGCGTTCTTCTCGAATATCTGCTGGGACACCGTGGGTTCACGGTTGTCGCGTGCCGGGAGCGTGGGAGCATAGAACCCCTCTGTCGCGTCCAGGACCAGAGTCATTGATCAAAAAATAAAATGCGCCGTTCTTTGGCGGGAACGGCGCATTCTATTGATCAATACACGTGTTCTTGCACGAAAAACACGTGTTTTTATAAACAAAATACGTGATTCGGTTATCAAATTACGTGATCTTCACAGCTAAACACGTGTTTGTGTGGCTAAATTTCGTATTTCTGCAGCAAAATTACGTGTTTTAACGGCTAAATCACGTGTTTTTGCAGTTAGATCACGTGTTTCGGTCAGAGATCTACGTATTTTCGGATCGAAATTACGTGTTTTCGAAACAGAATCAAGGGGTTTCAAAAGACAACCTGACCATCTTTCGAGACGGTTCAATCATGGTACCGCTTTTCGCCGGCTTTTATCTCGATGTTCAGACGGTTTTGCCGCGGAGGCAGCGGACATGTGGCGAATGTCGTGTATGCACATGGCGGGTTTTCAGCTTTGTTGAAGTCGAGGATGACCTTTCCGTTTTTGGGCGCCGCAGCGTACAGGAAACGCCCGGCACCGTAGGTTTCCGTTCGGCTGGTAGGGTCTTTGAAGATCATAAAGAGATGATCTTCCTCCGTCACCGGCTGGAGTGTATATCGTTTGCCTAGAAGCGTAAAGTACAAAATTCCCGGGCTCTTCATCTTAAATACGCCGCCGAGAACGTTTGGAATATCAACATCCTTTGGTTGCGGAAATGCCACGAATCTCGCCATCACCTGGTACCTCGGATCGACCCGATACCAATGAAGGCCTTTGAAATTCGTCCGTGCAGAGTAATTAGTGTCTTTCAGCCGAATGCCATACCGGTCTTCGCGTTTTATCAGGTAAAAAGTCTCGCTGCCGATATCGATCTTTGTCGGCTTTCCGTTCTCGTCTGAGACAAGCTCGATCTGCGAGATCGGATCGTCGCCGCTTTTGGCCGCAACGCCCGGCGCCACATTTAGCGTCGCGGTGCCTTTAGAAAAAACGATCTCGCCAAACTTTCCCTGTTTGAAGTTATCAGTCAGTTGAACGTTGTAATTCGCCCCGCCTCCGATCGTATTGATTCCGTCTTTAAGCCAGAACAATCCGGCGAGGGTCAACCAGCTGTCAGGAGCGAACAATTCGACCTGGTGCTGGACCCGCCATTTTTCGATCTTCGCTTTGTAGGTTCGTTGTGCGTCTATTGAAGCGCCGGCAGCGAGAACAATTAACGTTAAAACATAGATCTTGCCCCTCATATAAAAACTTTATCGCACGGCATCGCCATTCGTCGATCATACGTCCTGGTGTTTGTTGTGATATCACTTCGAAGCCATTGTTTAGACGGTCCTGTTTACCCGGAAGGTAGCTACATTTTAGATTTGTGATCTTTGTGTCTTCGCTTTGTGGTCTTTGTGTTAAAAAGCGTGTTTATCACAAAGAGCATAAAGAGCGGACACAGGGATCACAAAGCATAAAGAACCAATTGTTTCCGGGGTACAACGTACCGTGGGTTTGATTCGCATATGGTAATCTTTTGATATCGATATGATCGAAGAAAAGGTGCTTGTACAACAGTTCCTCAACCGCAAAAGCCGCGAACGGCTGAAGAAACCCGCGTGGTTAAAGATCAAGCTCGGCGATCCGCGCAATCAAAATGCCGTGCTTGATCTGATCAGCGGTCTAAATCTCCACACCGTCTGCCAGGAAGCCAAATGCCCTAACATCTTTGAGTGCTGGACCGACAAAACCGCGACGTTTATGCTTGGCGGCGACACTTGCACCCGCCATTGCGGGTTTTGCGCGGTCAATAAGGGCGAGCCCGATCCGCTCGATCCGATGGAACCCGTTCATGTCGCCGAGGCGGTCAAACATCTACGTTTGGCTCATACGGTCATCACCTCGGTTAACCGTGACGATCTGCCCGATGGCGGCTCGATGCACTGGGCGGAAACGATATTTCGCGTACGCGAGATGAATCCCGAATGTCGTGTCGAGGTATTGATCCCAGATTTCAATGGCGACGAGGAAGCTCTGAACAACGTCCTTCGTGCCCGGCCGGATGTTCTGAATCACAATACCGAAACCATTGCTCGCCTCTACCGCCGAGTGCGTCCCGATGCGAAATACGAGCAATCGATGGAGCTTTTGGATCGTGCCGCCCATTGGCGCGATACCACCCAGCCGGCAATGATGACAAAAAGCGGTATCATGGCCGGCCTCGGCGAGACCTTTGACGAGGTTGTCGATCTGATGCGCGATCTCAGGCGCGTTTCCTGCGACATCATGACCATTGGCCAGTACCTACAGCCGTACGAAAAACGTTTGCCCGTTGAACGCTATGTCACACCCGAGGAATTCGCCGAATGGAAGCGGTTAGGAGAGGCGATGGGCTTCAAACATGTCGAATCATCGCCGCTAACTAGAAGTTCCTATCATGCTCGCCAGCAAACCGATAGCGGATCAGTGATCGGTGCGAAAAAACATGAAGTTGCGAAATGAGCATCTAATTTAGCAACATATGATAGAATCAGGACATGAAACTTAGCCGCGATATACAGAGCCTTAGTGTTTTCAAGCGAGATACCTCGAAATTCCTTCGCCAGATAAAAAAGACTAAACAACCGATCGTCCTCACCGTCAACGGTAAAGCAGCGGCGGTTGTCCATGATCCCGATAGTTATCAGGAATACCTTCGCGAGAAGGACCGTTTGGAAACAATCGCAGGGGTCAAACGAGGGATAGCAGATATGAAGGCCGGCCGAGTAACAGATGCAGAGGATGTATTTCGCGAACTTGACGCCAAATTCGGTATACCCTCGGATATATGAAGCGTTATGCCGTAGTCTTCTCGGAAGATGCGGTCGCTGATCTTGCTTTATCCCTTCAGTGGGGCTATGAGAACTGGGGTGATGAGGTCGCTCGGCGATGGTACGTTGATCTCAGAAGGGCTATTTGGGAAATGCTGGGGACATTTCCGTTAAGTCAACCGATCGCTCCAGACTCTGACGAATATGAAGTCGAGGTAAGACAAATGTTGGTTGGACGCTATCGTATTCTTTTCAATCTATCAAAAACCACCGTCACGGTGCTCCACGTTCGTGGGCCATATACCGGATCGACATAGTTATGAACGAAACCGATAAACAACAAGCAATTGATATCCTTAACCGCATAATGGAACTGGAATTGGCGGGAGTCGTGCGGTACACACATTACGCATTGATGGTGTTTGGGTATGCCCGTATTCCGATCGTTTCATGGTTAAAGGGGAACGGTGACGAAAGTCTAACGCATGCGCAAAAAGCGGGTGAACTTGTCACCCTGCTCGGCGGGCACCCTAGTTTGAAGATCGGTGCGTTGCTCGAGACACATAAGCACGACATCGGCGACATCCTGCGCGAAAGCCTTGAACAGGAACAATCGACGCTCGACGCATATTACGAACTCTTGACTCTTGCTACGGGCAAATCGGTCCTTCTTGAGGAATATGCACGGGATATGATCGCTCTCGAAGAAATGCACGCGGACGAGGTCAACAAGATGCTGCGTAAGCCCGGTGAGATTGAGAAGTTTAAGGAATAGGAATTATCTAAGGGGCTCAGCCCAACTGCAAAGCCGAGAAGCTTGACTAAGGCTTGCCTCATAAGAGCGCTTGTCTCATTAGCGCCCAGTCAAGTACGTTTTGCGGCTTTGCCGCTTCGCACAGCGGCGAGGTTTTACCTCACCATAGATGGTCGTCACCTTGTCCCCGCGGCTATGCCGCTATCGTTTGCGGCCGAGATAGAAGATTTGACCCAAATTTTACAAACCGAACGCCTTATCCTGCGCGAGATAGACGCCAGCCGCGATGCAGAGTTTCTATTCGCGCTTCTAAACGCCCCTAAGTTCCGTAAGTACATCGGGGATCGCGGCGTTCGCAGCATCGAGGAGGCCGCAAAGTTTGCTGACGAACGTTACATGGAAAGCTACCGCATACACGGATACGGACTTTATGTTGTTGATTTGAAGCCGGATGATGAAGACCCTGTCGGCTCGTCGATCGGCATCTGCGGTTTTGTTAGGCGCGACACATTGCCCGAGCCCGATATCGGGTTTGCGTTTCTACCGGAATTCGAGGGAAACGGCTACGCTCGCGAATCGGCCGAGGCAATGATGCAATACGGCCGCGACGTACTTGGCTTTGAACGCGTGCTCGCCATAACCACGCTCGATAACGTCGCGTCTATCGGCTTGCTTAAAAAGCTCGGGTTTACTGAGTCCGGGCTTTTTGACACGGCAGAGGGCGAAACACTGAGGCTCTTTTCGTATGACAGCAATTAAGCGGAGTGATGAAGATTATCTGCATCGCGTCAGCGATGGTTGGGAATAAAACCGACGGCTGCCAAGGATTAACCTTCAAGTTGTCTTGGTACGGTTTCGACCCATCAACCGTCACATACGTGACGGGGTATATCTCGATCCCATACCGTGGGTTGAAACCCACGGCTACATTCAATACATCGCTATTGCGATGCAAGACTATGGTCTTACACCCATCAACTCCTGCACCGCCCGATCAAGCTGTGAGTCCTTCCCCATCAGAGATTCACCGATGGGCCGCGTGACCGGCACATCGACCGGACGCGGATTCATCTCCATATTCTTTCCGTCGCTGCCGAATATCGCCTGTCTCGGCAGACGGAAAGTGGTCCCGTCAAAGAGATTACTTCCCCATGTGAAGATGATCCAGCCGGCCGTCGGTTCGCCCACCACTTTGCCAAGCTTCAACGTTCTGTAACCCTCGGTAAAATCCTCGGCATCCGAGAGCGAATGTTGATTTGTAACAAGAACGGTCGGCCGTTCGAGTGCGCGTTGGCCCAATGCAGATCTCGCCGGCACATTCCAAAGCCCGCGTTCATGCACAGTGCTTTGCGAAAATGCCGTGAATGATGCAAGGACAATCAAGAAATACGATGCAATTAGTTGATGCATAACTTATGGCCTGCTTATGAGCGAAACAGAATGAATTGATACTACGTGTATCGACACAAAGAGTTTTCACCGATAGTGTTGAAGCCGTGGATAAAAGATTTTTTGATCTTACCCCAACTTTAGCGCAACCAAAATTCTCACGAGCAAGTTTGCAAAAGCCAAAGTCCTTCAGATAATTGAGTGACACTTGCTATGAAATACGGGCTGATAGCCGGCAACGGCAAATTCCCCTTCCTGGTCATCGACGGTGCGCGGCGGGCGGGAGCGGAACTCACGGTTGTCGCGATCAAAGAGGAAACCGATCCACGGATCGAAGACGCTGCGGCGGACGTCACCTGGGTCGGCATCGGCCAACTGGGAAAGATGCTCTCTTGCCTGAAAGCCGCCGGCGTGGAAAAAGCGATCATGGCTGGACAAGTCAAGCACGTCCAGATCTTTTCGGGTGCGATGCCCGACATGCGGATGGTGAAAATGCTTTGGAACCTGCCGCGCCGCAACACCGACGCGTTGATCGGGGGCGTTGCGGCCGAGTTGGAAAAGGAAGGCATCGAATTGATCGACTCGACATATTTTGTAAAAGACGAGCTCGCACCCGAAGGCGTTCTAACCCGCCGCCAACCGACCGATCTAGAGCGAGAAAATATAGAATACGGCCTCCATATCGCTCACGAGATAGCGCGTTTAGATCTCGGGCAGACGATTGTGATACGCGGAAAAGCCTGTGTCGCGATCGAAGCAATGGAGGGGACCGACGCGACGATAAGACGCGCCGGCGATCTCGTAAACGGGAACCTGACCGTCGTCAAGATTGCCAAGCCCGATCAGGACATGCGATTCGACGTACCCGTCGTCGGCGTCCCAACCATTGAAACGATGGTCGCCGCCGGGGCCACATGCCTTTCAGTGACGACCGGCAAGACATTGATCTTCGACCGCAAAGAGATGATCGCCCTGGCCGACAAAAACAAGATCTGCATCATCGGAAGCCCCGGCGAAACAAACGGTTAGGCAGCCGCGTAATAGTAGGTTCATCTACACTTTCATCTACAAGTACTTATCGGAGACAAAATGAAAAGAAACTTTTTTGCAATATTAGTTTTTGCCGCGTTCGTCTTTCAGTCGCTGGCCTTTGCCCAAGGCCCGTCGGTAAAGGTCACGAACAAGGAGCGAAAGATCGCCGAGGGCGTTACAGCCAAACAATTGAGCGATTATCTCTATTTTGTCGCGTCGGACGAAATGGAAGGCCGCGACACCCCTTCACGCGGACTCGACACAACCGCCAAGTTCATCGCGATGAATCTATCGAAGTGGGGTTTCAAACCGGCTGGTGATAACGGCACTTATCTTCAGAAGATCGCTTTGAAACGCGATGTCGTTGACCCCGCGGGTACGTCGGTCGAGATCAACGGCCAGAAATTTGTTTATGGTGACGACATTGTTCGTGTTTCCGGCGTATCGAATACGCCTATCTCGGCCCCCGTCGTATTTGCCGGTAACGGCTGGATGATAAAGTCCAAGAACCTGAACCCTTATCAGAACCTAGACGTCAAAGGTAAGATCGTCGCCGTCTATAGCGAAGGTCAGGCGACCGGCCGCAACCTGGTTGCGTTGCCGATGGGTGTTACTCAGGCGGACCTTACCGGCACCCGAGGCACTGATTGGGCCGATGCGGTGACATACGCCAGAGCGAACGGTGCCGCGGCCGTTATCGTTCTGCCGTCAAAATTCCTGGCGGACAATTGGACATTTCTTAGTCAAAATTTTGGGAGAGCTCGCCTTACCGTCGAGAAATTTGAACAGGCTGCCGCCGGTCCCAACGCACAAGCTCAGGGCGCGCCCGTTGTACTTATCGCCTCGCCGCGTCTCGCGAACGCCCTCTTTGCGAGCGAATCGGGCAATCCGCTAACGGGTGCGACGAATCCGTTCGCGCTTAATGCCGACAAACACCTTAGTATTACAATTTCAACGAAACCGGAGACGCTCTGGACACAAAACGTCGTCGCTATTTGGGAAGGCAGTGACCCGGTACTCAAGAACGAGATGGTTGCGATCGGTGCTCACTACGACCATATTGGTATAAATCTAAATGCACCGGGACCGGACAAGATAAATAACGGTGCGGACGACGACGGCTCGGGAACGGTTTCGGTCCTCTCGATCGCAGAGGCCATGGCCAAGGCACCGAAGCGGCCGAAACGTTCGGTCCTCTTCGTCTGGCATTGCGGTGAAGAAAAGGGTTTGTGGGGCAGCCAGTATTTCAATAAGTTTCCGACAGTCGATATCAAGAACGTCATCGCCCAACTCAACATCGACATGATCGGCCGCACCCTTGATCCGAACCACATTATCAAGTGCGATACCATTCCTCGCAAACCGTGTAACGAAGAACTTTCAAAGGCGGACGAGATCTACGTAATAGGAAAGGATATGATGAGCTCGACGTTAGGGGCCGTTGTTGACGGTTCGAATGCAGGCTATTTGAAGCTTATCTACAATACGCGGTACGACGATCCGAAGGACAAGAACCGCTTCTTTTTCCGATCGGATCATTTCAACTACGCTCTGAATGGAATTCCGATCACATTCTGGTTTGACGGTGTTCATGAGGATTACCACCAGGTCGGTGACGAGCCGCAAAAGATCGATTACAACAAGATGGAAAAGGTGGCCCGGACCATACTTATCACCCTACTCAATCTCACCGATCTGAAGGAACGGCCGAAAGTCGACAAGACGCTGCCGCCTGAGTTGACCCAGCGGTAAAAAGGGGAAAAGTGAAAAAGTGAAAAGGTGAAAAAGTAAGTTGATCTCGTATTTTCCCCTTTTTCACTTTTAACCTTTTTCACTTTTTCACTTTTTCACTTTCTCACTTTCTCACTTTTTTCACTTTCAGTTCGCGGTAAGCTTCTGACTTACTTAGACCGAATTCTTTTGCGGCCTTTTTTAGAGCCGATTTTGAATCGAGACCTTCACTTTCCAGCTCACGTAAGCGTTTGGACAATGTTTGCTTACTGGCCAAGCTCAAGACTGGTAATTCTGATGGCCTGTCGATAACAAGTACTATTTCGCCTTTCGTCCGCGCCTTGCTAAATCTCTCGGCCAGTTCATCAAGCGTTCCGCGGACGACCTCTTCATGGATCTTGGTCAACTCGCGTGCGACGGCCGCGTTTCGGTTTCCCAGAACCTCGAGACAGTCAGTCAACGATCTGGCGATGCGATGCGGAGCTTCGTAAAGTACGAGCGTCGCTTGAACATCGGCGATCTCGGAAAGACGTTTTCGCCGGTCACCTTTCTTCGGCGGAAGGAATCCGCCAAAGAAAAGCGAATCGCATCCCAGGCCCGACGCGACAACCGCGGTTACAAACGCGACCGGTCCCGGGATCGAAACGACAGGCACACCCATCTCGATCGCCCGCCGGACGATCTGAAAACCGGGATCCGATATCCCGGGCGTCCCGGCATCTGAAACAATAGCGATCGATTCCCCGCCCTGCAATCTTTCCGCCAGCTCCTCGGCACGCTCGAGCTCGTTATGCTCGTGATAGCTGATCATCCTGTTCGATATCCGCAGGTGATTCAACAGCTTTAATGTGTGACGGGTGTCCTCACAGGCGATCAGATCAACGCCGCGAAGCGTTTCGAGGGCCCTTAGCGTGATGTCGCGAAGATTGCCAATTGGGGTAGCTACTAAATAGAGGGTGCCGGCCATTCGTTTGAGTGTCGGCGAGCTTCGCGCCGGTCATCAACACCATAACCCTGGCATAGCGACAACCGCAAACGAAAGAAGGTCCGCGCCCAAGTCAATGTATAACGCCTGAGGCCTTATCTTCTTCGTTCAAAGCAAGTAATTCTTTATACTGTTCCAGCAATAGCTTTGATTGTTTGCTTTTCTTACCTAGTAAATCACGTAGTAAACGAATATCCTTGACTTTTTGTGGGTGGCCCGGATGTGGACCATCGAATAGGTAAAACCAAAAGGAGGATGCTTTATCGTCCGGTAAAGCGTTCAATATTTCTTTAGCAGTATTGGGATCATCTTTTACTAATTTGAGAGCCACTTCTTGGAGCAACCCCGACGCATCTGCTTCCCACCTACCACCAAGTCCTATATTAATAACCTTATCAAGTTTGACGCGGTTAGGAACTTCCGAACAATTAGAAAAATAAGATATATGCTCCTCATATTTCGAATACAACCTCCGGCCGCCTCGCCCATCATCGTATCCATATAACTGATCAAATAATTCAAAACTACTCGGGAAAGTATTTATAAACTCTTTACAATTCTTACTGTTATATAGTTCCGAAAGCTTCCCAGCTATCTGTTCTAAGCTGTCCTGAGCGACCGGTGTAGTCATCGCTTGTGTACTGCTGTTACGTTCGGGTTCAGCGCTGTTGCAACAAACAGTCATAAACAAACAGAAAAAGAGCGCAAGATTACATGCGATCCTAATTGCGAATGTCCTTTTTGATGATAAATTTGACATTATTAACTCCTTTTGATCGCGCGTGCCATACGGTCAATTGTGCCGGACGCAGCAAAGTCCAAAACGCGAATTGTATTTACCGAAATAACCGTAACTATTTTGTGCTAAACATGGCATGCTCCTGGTTCGGCGATCTAGAGTTCTCAAAACGTATAAGTGTCATTGATTAAGGCACTTATAACATCAATAGTCGAAAATTAGTCCGTGAAAAAAAGACTTTTTTAGCTAATAAAATTAGAAAACTAGCAAAAGAAGAGCTTTCCCTCGCAATAAAACATTTCTTTTGCGGAAAATATGACAAAAACTGGCAAGAAACCTTATGAAAATGGATGATCGCCGACTAAGATCGCTGATAAGAGACCAAAATTAGGTGAAAAAAGGATTTTATTAGCTAAGAAAATGAAATTATTGTTATGTAACGTGCCTTCAACGAGGTTCGTCTACCAATAATTGTCAGAAAAGGCAAAATATCAGGAAGATGCCAGCTATAAATAGGTAAAGGCGTTTACTGCTGCAACGCTTTCGCTGCGTTTATGCGGCCGCCGCTGGCGATCTTTCCTGTAAGCGAATCGACCTTATCAACCGATCTGAGAAGTCGCTCTCTTAGTTTTGCGACCGTGATCTTTGGATCGTGAGCGACGATCAGCGCGGCAACGCCTGATACATACGGTGTTGCCATCGATGTACCCGAAGCTTCGCGATAGCTGTCGTTGAGCCATGTCGAGAGGATCTCTTTGCCGGGAGCGGCAACGTGGACGGTCTTGACGCCAAAGTTGGAGAACGACGCCAGATCATCGCTGCGGTCCAATGCCGCGACGCTTACTACATTGGGAAGATCGTAATTTGACGGGTAATGCGGCCAACGGTCGTTGTTCGAACCGTCATTTCCCGCGGCCGCGACAAAGAGAATACCCGCATCGCCGGCAGCCCGGATCGTGTCTTCAAGCGCCCGCGAGTACGATGTCGAACCCCAACTTGCACTGATTATGCGAACGTTAACGCCATGTTTCTTGCGGTCGATAGCGTAGTTGATAGCTTCGATGGCGTCGTCGGTCGTTCCAAATCCACCGCGGCCGAGAAACTTCAGCGGCATGATCTTAACCTTCCAATTAACGCCCGTGACACCGATGCCGTTATCACCCTCGGCCCCGATGATGCCGGCACAATGTGTACCGTGGCCGTTGTCGTCCATCGGATCGGAGATCTTGTCGGTACCGTTAAATCCATTCATATCATTAAACGAGCCGAGTTCGTCATCTGTATACGCCGGGACACTCTCGGGGCGAAACCACATGTTTTCGCGTAGATCGACATGGGTAAAATCAACGCCGCTGTCGAGGACCGCAACGACGACATCGGCGCTGCCCTTCGTCGTCTGCCATGCCTTTATCGCGTCAATATCAGCGCGTTCCTTTCCCCCGTTCTGACCGATGTTGTGAAGAGCCCATTGATCGGAGAACTGCGGATCATTCGGATGAGGGAAAAGCGGCGTCCGGTAGACAAGATCGTCAAGCGATCCTTTTTGAATGGGATCGTCGAGCTTTATCTGGTAATTAGGTTCGGCGTACTCAACCTTGTCACTCATTGCCGCATATTGGGCCACAACCGTGTCCGCATCGGCATCATCGAGATCATCGATAACCGAGAGGCCGTTGACCGCTTCGATCTCATCCACCAGCCGGTCATGATTCGCGAACGCGATCTCGCGTATCTGGTCGAGCGTAACCCCGGGTTTGAATCGCACAAGAACTTCGGGCGGGCGCGATCTGGTGTTTCTAACATCCTGTTTTTCGACACGACTCAATGGATCGTTGGCCGGGCCATGCAGGCCCGCACGCCAGCGATCGATCTGCCCTATAACTGCGGCGATCGTGATCAAAACAACCGCCAAACCAACGTGGATCCAGATGTTATTGCGATTCATCTTTGTACTACTCCAAAGGAACTTATGACTCTATGACGTAATTGGCACCGTTAAAGTTGTGCAGGCGAAGCTGGTATTTATCGGCCCGGTATTCATACCGTTTGTCGTTTGCCGCGAGATCGATCTGCCATCCGCTCGAGATCATCTGCGCCGACATTTCGCCGGCCGTCGCCGCACCTAATGACATGTCCGGAAAATCGCGTTCCGATACGCCGATCTCCTTGATGGCGCTTGCATCGACACCGAGGCGACGAGCAAGGTCGCGTTTTGCGTGTTCGACGGCTGTTTCCTTAGAAAAACTCATGTTTGCAATTATCTGTTAATTCTTGCTCTGATTACGCCGCGAAGTCAATAAAAGTTCGCGTAAGAAATGGCCACAGAGGTCACAGAGAGACTAGACATTCTTCAAGCTGGTACGTCGCGAGGTCATGTTTCGTGTGATCTCGACGATCGCGGGTACTATATATGTAGCACAGGCAACGCCGAGGATCAGCCCCGTGATAAAACGCGAAAGATGCGTATTCTCCCAAATGCCAAATATCGTGAGCGACCAATCGATCGTGATCGGTATCAATGAGAGGAACAACCAGACGCGGGGGAGCGGCTCGATCTCGATTATATTGCGCCACAGCGGATAGATCGCAAAACCCAGCAGCATGCCGAAATACACACCGAAGCAACGCGAACAAACCCCGAATTGCTCACCCTCGATGTGAAATGAACGTTCCGAGATCTGATGACAGATAAAACTGAAAAAGTGATAGAGCGGCGACGAAATAACGATCAAGCCGTTCGCTTTGGCAATGGGAGCGGCGACGATCAGTAAGACCCACAAAAAGACCACACCCATGCCGACAGCCCATGCGCGAAAGGCTTGCGTTCTTAAACGTGAGGCTTGATCCAAAGAGACGTAACTACTCGCCGGTTCGATCATTACTGAAGGGCTTTCTCTGTCTCTAAGATATGAACAGTTGTCTGGATGACCGTATCAGGGTTTAGAGATATGGAATCGATGCCGCGCTTGACCAGGAACTCGGCAAACTCCGGATAATCCGATGGCGCCTGTCCGCAGATGCCTATTTTCTTACCGGCACGTTTTGCGGCGTCGATCGCCATCGCGACCATTTTTTCGACGGCACCGTTTCGCTCGTCAAACAGATGTGCAACCATTTCGGAATCACGATCGAGACCCAGGGCAAGCTGGGTCAGGTCGTTCGATCCGATCGAGTAGCCGTCGAAGACCCTTAGAAACTCATCGGCAAATACCACGTTGGCCGGCAGCTCACACATCGCATAGATCTCGAGATCGTTATCGCCCTGGACAAGACCGTATTCGGCCATCAACGCGATAACACGCTCCCCTTCTTCAACGGTGCGGCAAAACGGGATCATCGCCTTAATATTTGTAAGTCCCATGTCCTCGCGGCAGCGACAAAGAGCAAGACACTCGAGACGAAAACCGGGGCGATAGCGATCGTCGTAATAACGCGAAGCACCGCGAAAGCCGAGCATGGGATTTTCTTCATGCGGCTCAAATTCGCTGCCGCCGATAAGCTTGGCATATTCGTTCGATTTGAAATCGGACATTCGGACAATGACCGGCTTCGGATAAAATGCGGCCGCGATCCGCCCGACACCCTCGGATAGGCGGCGGACAAAGAATTCCTTCGGATCCTCTTCGAGTATACGGCTGGCGATCTCATCGACCACCTCGCGCTTTTTCAGATTCGGATAGTTAACGAGCGCCATCGGATGGATACCGATGTGGTTGTTGATGATGAATTCCAGACGGGCCAATCCCACACCGTCATTGGGAAGCCGTGAAACAGCAAACGCGTGATCGGGGTCGCCGACGTTCATCATCACCTTTGTCCGCGGGCGGTTCTTATCGGTGATCTTATGTTTTTCGACCTTGAAAGGAATGTTACCGTAATAGACATTCCCGCGATCGCCCTCAGCGCACGAAACGGTTATCTCGGAACCCACGCGGATCTTTTCTGTCGCATCGCCGGCGCCCACAATGCAGGGAATGCCAAGCTCGCGGCTGATTATAGCGCTGTGGCAGGTGCGTCCTCCGCGGTCGGTGACGATCGCCGATGCGCGTTTCATGATCGGTTCCCATGCCGGGTCTGTCATAGACGTGACCAGGATCTCACCTTCCTTGAATGTACGAAGCTTGTCCGCACTTAACAGAACATGCGCTGTTCCCTGACCAATTTTTTCACCAACGGCAACACCTGTGGCCAGCGGGGCTCCGTGTTGTCCAGTTAAGCGGTATTTTTCCCAATAACTCGCACTGTTTTGCGTATGGACCGTTTCAGGTCTCGCTTGCAATACAAAAAGCTCGCCGGTGATACCGTCTTTTGCCCATTCAATATCCATCGGCTGACTGTGGCCGGCTCGCTTTGAATAATGGTCCTCGATCTTGCATGCCCATTCAGCAAGCTGTAAGACCTCAAACCCCGCAAGACAAAAGCGATTTCGCTGCGTTTCAACGACATTGCGGACCTCGGTACCCTTGGCGTCATCGGCAAAGACCATCTTGACCTCTTTGACCCCGAGTTTGCGCGTAATGATCGGCCGAAAGCCGAGCTTGAGCGTCGGCTTAAAGGCTATCCACTCGTCAGGTGTCACCATTCCCTGCACGACTGCTTCGCCGAGGCCCCAGGCGCCATTGATCACCA
>OCZT010000370.1_pt1 | contig 44110 bp, 43 predicted proteins | sample 1539031 | NCBI WGS metagenome assembly OCZT01 (sample SAMEA3539308, study PRJEB22396) | soil metagenome | biome: tundra; feature: field; material: soil | place: USA | collected 2010-05 | depth 0.15 m
TCAGGTTCTCGATCGCCTGATCCGCACGTAGAGCGCGCCCTCGCCGCCATGGCCGATATGCGCTTCCTCAAAACCAACCACCAGCGAACGAAACTCAGGGAGACTCAGCCATTGCGGCACCTGGCGCCGCAATACGCCCCTCTCGGACTCAGCACCCATCCGGCCCTTGCCGGTAATGACAAGGACAAAAGTTAGGCCCTCGCTGTGGGCGCGCTGCAGGAAGCCCGATAGCGCGCGGTGGGCGCGCGTCTGCGTCATGCCGTGCAGGTCGAGCCGGGCATCGATTTCCTTTCGCCCGCGTGAAAGTTGCGAGCGCTCGCGGCGTCCGAGCGGCGCCAGCGGCGGCGCTGCCGGCGGCAGGTTCGGCTTTGTCGCGCGTGGGATTTTGGGGAGTGGATGTGGCTTCGCCGGAACTGCGGGTCTCACAGCGGCCGGGGTTTCCGCATCCGGCAAAGCCGCCTGCGGCTTTGCGGCGCGAGGCTTTTTCCGCAGCGGTTTTGTCTGTTTCGCAAAGCTCTCCCACAGCGCGCGCTCTTCTTCGCTCAAGCTGCGCTTGCGGCGTGGCGGAGCCGGCAATTCCGGGACCGGGGCCGGGGGCGGACGTTTCATCGGCCGCGGCGGTAATGACGATGGTGACGGTGGCGACCCCCGTCACGGCCGGGTTCGATGTTCGGTCGTGCTTCCGGCAGCGGCACCGCTTTCGCGGCGGCCGTTTGAGTCGTCGAAGCCTGCGCGACGGCCGTTGAAGGCGGCGCCGCCGCGGGCGCGGCGTTCTTCGCAGCTGCCGGCGTGTTGGCGGCGTCCTTTGGGCTGGCAGCCGGGGAAGTCTCTGGCGGCTTCGCGCCGTTCTTCTGATCTATTTGTTGGTCCTTCAAGGGATCAACTTGCGGAAACAGCTTTGCGATTTTCTCCGATGGCCTCGCATCCGGCAACGGCATCTTGCGGCCCCGGGCCACCGGATCGAGGCTCTTGGGCACCAGGATAACGAAGCGCATATTGTTTCGCAGGCGGCCGGACACCCGTCCGGCATCGGCGCCGGCGCCGAAATAGATATCGGCGCGCGCGGGCCCTGTTATCGCGGAACCGGTGTCCTGCGCCACCATCAGCCGCCGAAACGGCGTCTTCGATTGCTCCGACTCGATCGGCAGCTCGCCTTCGATAAAGAACGGCGTGCCGTAGACGTGCAGCGCCTTGTCGACGGCGATCGAGCGCCCCGGCGTCAGCGGGACGCCTTGCGCGCCAACCGCTTCATCCTTGTCGGAGAGCTGCACCTCGCGAAAGAACACGTAGGACCGATTTTGCCGCCGCAATTCCTGGGCACCGTCTGGATTTTGATCCATCCATTCCCTGATCTTCTGCATCGACATCTGGTCTTTCGGGATGATGCCGCGGTCGATCAGGATGCGGCCGACCGGCGTATAGGGATAACCATTATGGGCGTCGTAATTGATGCGTATGATCGAGCCGTCCTCGAGATGGACCCGCGCCGAGCCCTGGATTTGCGTGAACAGCAAATCGGTCTGACCTTTAAGCCAGCAGATTTCGAGGCCGCGGCCGGCAATCGCGCCGTCTTCGATCTCGGCGCGATCGTAATAGGGCACGAGCTTGCGACGACCGATCTTGCGGAACACCTGTCCCTTGTTGGGCAAGCCGCTGTCGCTTTGTTTGACGCCGCGGACGAACAGATTGGAAGGACGGCGATAGACCGGCACGGTATAGACGTCGGTCTGCGTCCGCGAACCGTCGATCACAGGCTCGTAGTAGCCGGTGACGAAGCCCTCGTCTTCCCCAAGCCGCGAGATTCGCAAGGGCAGAAAATGTTCCTCGAAAAACGCCCGCGCCTTGGCGCCATCGGAAATGCCGGCAGCTCTGGCCGCGCGGCAGGGATCGCGCAGCGAAATGCCCAATGCCTTGGGATCGGCGGGTGGCTTTCGCTGCGCCGATATCGGCTTGCAGCTTAGGCGAAACGCCTTGTAGGCCTGTAGATGGTCGTCGTCGCTCCAGCCCGCGATATCGGCCCACGCGACCGGAGCATATTGGCTGCCGCTGATCTCAAGCGGCCACGCCAGACGAGGATATGGGACAAGACGAGGAGATGCGAGATGCGGACGCGCGCCAGACGCGGGATGGGCCGTACGCGCGCCATCCGCGGCAAATGGAGCCAGCGACAACGCGGCGGCGATCACAGAGAACGCGGCGGCATATCGTCCGAAGCCACGCGCGTTAGTGAGCGCTGCCCGTGCCAACCAGCTTCCAGTTCGGATCGCGTGAGGTAATGTCGCGGGCAAATGTCCAAACATCGGTGATATCGGTGACTTTATCCGGATTGCCGTCGACAATCGAGCCGGCCTTGTCGCGGGTGACCGAGATCATCTGCGACACAAAACGAACGGTCAGCTGCGCCGCCCGGTCCCGTGCTTCCGCATTCACAAGCTCGGCCTTGTCGATCGAAACGAATCGGGTTTCCGTCTTTTGCTCGTGTTTCTCGCGATCCCTGATCACGTTCTCGAAGCTCTCATAGACCTCGGACGACAGCAGATCCTTCAGCGCGCGGCGATCGCCGTTGGCGAACGCCAGCACGATCATCTCATAGGCGCTGCGCGCGCCGCTGAGGAAATGGCGCGGATCGAACGAGGAATCCTGTGCTGCAATGGCGTCCAGCCCCTGAGCCAGCGGCGTGCCGGGTTCGGCCAGATCCTTCCAGCGGTCGGTCGGCGGCGCCACATCCGCGGTCGGCGCCAGCGGCGCCTGGTCGATCACGGCGCCAGGCATCGGAACCACGTTATTATCCTGTGCCCCCTGCACCACGTTGCGCGCCGTGCGATCGTAGGGCGGCCGCTCGTTTCCGGTGCGCTGTCCGAGGACATTACGCAGACGCAGGAAGATGAAGACCGCCAGCGCCAGGAAGATGATGGTGTAAATATCCACGTCGCATTCACTTTCTGGTCTGCACCGGCAACGGGTCCGGCGGTAGAGCGTTCCCTCAGGGAACGGCAGAGATTACATCATGGATGGGTCTGCAGGCATGTAGGCACGAAACTTGGCCTAACCAATGGCGCGTTTTGGCATGAAAAGCCATGCCGGTGGAAATAGGCCAAGCCGGTGCTCTTACCCGTTTGCCACCAGTGAATTGTAGCGCGTTTTCGCTGCGAGGGGAAACCCGATCCTGCCTGGAAATCGCGCATATTCAACAATTTAGAGCACACCCTCCTCGCCAGACCGGCCTGCACGGTCCGTATTCGCCGCGCTGGCCGACCCCTTTGGCCTCGCCCTGGCGGACCGGGCGCGATTGTCGTCCTTGTGGAATGAGGCGGGGCTATGATAGCCACTCGCCCCGACAAGGCATTTTCGCACCTCACGAGCGAATTCAGACGCAAAACCGGTTCCCGCTCGCTTGAAAACGTTCCAGGAGAGACTTCCATGACCAACGGCAACGGCTCACCTCCCGAGGCGGCCCCTCCTCCCCAGTTGAACGTGCTGGCGCAGTATACCAAGGACCTGTCGTTCGAAAATCCGAACGCACCGGCCTCGCTGGCGCCGCAAGCGCAGCAGCCTGCGATCAATATCCAGATCAACGTCAGCGCCAACAATATTGCCGAAAACGAATTCGAAGTGACGCTTTCGGTCGAGGGCAAGGCGGAAAATGGCGGCAAGGTGATGTTCAGCTTCGACCTGGCCTATGCCGGCGTATTCCGCATTATGAACGTACCGAAGGAAAACCTGCACCCGCTGGTCATGATCGAATGTCCGCGGCTGCTGTTCCCGTTCGCGCGCGAAATCATCGCGACTTCGGTGCGCGACGGCGGTTTCCCCCCGCTGATGCTGGATCCCGTCGATTTTGTCGGTCTGTACCGCCAGAACCTGGAGCGGCAAGCCGCGCAGGCCGCGCAGGTAAAACCGAGCTAAAGCGCCACGGCTTCAACCGGGATCACGCGCCCAGAAAATCGTTCCAGATCGGCTTGTCGCCGAGGGTAACGATGAAATCCCGATGCGCCGCGCGGTCGGCCTCGGTGACCCGCGGCGCCAGCGGTATCATGCGTTGCCGCCGCGGCGTTTCGCCGGATCCGGCTGCGCGCGTATCGCGGGTTTCAGCCGCCAGGATCAATTGCGACTGCCGGGCTCCGATCAGATCGATGTAGACCTCGGCCAGCAGTTCGGCGTCCAGCAACGCGCCGTGCTTGGTGCGGCGGGAATTGTCGATCGCATAGCGCGAGCAGAGATCGTCGAGACGGTTCGACACGCCCGGGTGCTTGCGCCGCGCCAGCAGAAGCGTGTCGACCAGCCGATCGCGCGCAATGGGCGGCCGTTTGATGCGCTCAAGCTCGGCGTTGAGAAAACCGACATCGAACGACGCGTTGTGAATCACCAGCGGCGCATCGGCAATGAATTCCAGGAACTCCTCGACCACGTGGGCGAACAGCGGCTTGTCGGCCAGGAACTCGCTGGAAAGCCCATGCACGGCGAATGCTTCGGCCGGCATGTCGCGCTCGGGATTGAGATGCCGATGAAAGGTCTGGCCGGTCGGCATGCGATTGAGAATCTCGACACAGCCGATTTCAACCAGCCGGTCGCCGCGCAGCGGGTCGAGGCCCGTGGTTTCGGTATCGAGAACGATTTCGCGCATGGACTAAAAGCCGGAGTAATGGCGAATCAGGCTCGCCGCTGCGGCATCTTAACAGCCTGATCCAGAATGTCGCGGATCCGGGCGCGCACGGGATCGAGTCCGTGCGACGTATCCACCACGAAATCCGCGCGTTGGCGCTTTTCGGCGTCGGGCAGCTGCCGCGCCAGGATGGCGTCGAGCTTTTCGCCGGTCATGTTGTCGCGCGCCAGGATTCGCTGGCGCTGAATTTCCGGCGTCGTCGTGACCACCACCACCGCATCGACGCGCTTCTCGCCGCCGGTCTCGAACAATAGCGGCACATCGACCACCGCGACGGGTGCGCCGGATTGCTCGGCATCATGAAGGAACTTTTGACGGGAGGCACCCAGCATCGGATGAACGATCTGCTCGAGTTGCCTCATTGCGGCCGGATCATGCACCACCCGCGCCGAGAGACGCGCACGATCGACTTTGCCGTCCACGGTCGTGCCAGGAAATGCTGCTTCGATTGATGGTGCCGCCTCGCCTTCATATAACATGTGAACGGTCGCGTCGGCGTCGTAAACCGGAACGCCGGCTTCCGCGAACAACTTCGCGGTAGTCGATTTTCCCATCCCGATCGAGCCGGTCAGCCCAAGGATTATCATTCAAGTATCGCCATTCGCCGCTTCTCACACACCGAGCAGCCGTTCGCTTCGCAAGAACCCGAGCAGTTGCAGCAGCGGCAGACCAAGGATGGTGAAATGATCGCCTTCAATACGCTCGAACAAATGGACCCCCAGCCCTTCAAGCTGGTAGGCGCCGACGCTTGACGTAACCGCTTCTCCGGCTGCATCCAGATAGGCGTCAATTTCGGCCTCGCCAAGCCGCCGCATGGTCATCCGCGCGATGGTCGCGTCAGCGAACAATATCTTGCGATCGCGCGCGACGGCAACGGCGGAGTGCAGTTCATGGCTGCGGCCGGCAAGCGCGCGTAGTTGCTCCGCAGCCTGCGCGCGGCCGGCCGGCTTGCTGAAAAGCCGTTTCCCGAGCGCCAATGTCTGATCCGCGCCAACGACAAATCTGGCGGATAGCCGCGCCGAAACCGAAAGCGCCTTCTCGCGCGCAAGAAGTGCGGCGATCTCGCCTGGCGCCGAAAGACCTGAGCCTTGCTGAACCGCCCGCTCATCGATTTCGGCCGCGACGGCTTCGAAGTTGATGCCGGCATTGGCCAGCAGCGCCTGCCGTGCACGACTTTGCGAGGCGAGTATCAACGGATGTTTTCCGCGCCAGAGCGTCATTCCGAAAGCCGTTGCCGCTGCCTGTCGGTGAACAGCTTAAGCACGGCGGCGGCAGTTTCCTCGATCGATCGCCGCGTCACATCGAGCTGCGCCCAATTATGCTTGGCGCTCAAGCGCCGCGCAAACGCGACCTCATCGGCGACGGCCTGGCGATCGATATAGTCGTCGTTGCCGGCGCCGGCGCCCATGCTCAACAGCCGGTTCTGCCGGACCTGGATCAGGCGCTCCGGCGTCGCGTGCAGGCTGACCACCAGCGGCTTTTTCAGGGTCTCGAGTTGATGCGGGATCGCGATGCCCGGCACCAGCGGAACATTCGCGGTGCGGATGCCGCGGTTGGCGAGATAGATCGAAGTCGGAGTTTTCGAGGTGCGCGACACCCCAACCAGAACCACGTCGGCCTCTTCCAGCCCTTCGACTTGCTGGCCGTCATCGTGCATCATCGTATAGTTCAGTGCATCGATACGCTTGAAGTATTCGGCATTCAGGGTGTGCTGCGCACCGACGCGTCCGGTGGTTGGGGCACCTAGATAGGCCTGAAACAGTTGCATGACCGGGCCGATGATCGAAAGGCTCGGGATGTTGATCTGGTGGCATTTGGCTTCCAGCCGGCCGACCAGATCCTTCTCCAGCAAGGTAAAGAGCACGATGCCGGGGGCTTCCTCGATTTCATCCAATACGCGATCGAGCTGCTTCTGGCTGCGCACCAGCGGATAGACATGCTCGACCGGTGTCACGTTGGCGTATTGGGCGGCCACCGCGCGCGCCACCGTGATCAGCGTCTCACCGGTCGAATCGGAGACCAGGTGAAGATGAAAATAGTTGCCGCTCGTAGGCACCGTGACCCCTGTGTATCCTGTGAATCGCTGTGGAGCTTACCTGAGAGAATCGTGCCCGGGTCGGCAGATCAGGGATAACCCGGTTTTTTCCTCACAGGCCTCGGAATAGGGATAAGTCCGTTCAGCGGTGGCAATGATAGGGTGGTTATGTGGATTTGTCTCTGCATAAGCTGGCCACAACACTACGCAAGCGCTTGAAGCAGGTAGTGTTCTTCGGATTGCCGAATATACGGCGAATATTGTTGATGGATGTGAACAAGCCCAGAAAACTGCGGAACAGTTTTGCGTGGGCCTAATCCACCGCTACTTAGACTCAAACCTAAGATTCTAAAATTATTGTTTTAGAAAAGGCCTGCTTGCGGATATGTCTCCGTGCAGCCCAACGTCAGGGCTCTTCGAGTGAGGCATGTCTGATGTACGAATGGATCAAGGCGCTGCATGTGATCGCGGTCATCGCGTGGATGGCCGGCATGCTCTATCTGCCGCGGCTGTTCGTCTATCATTGCGATGCGGAAGCCGGATCGAAGCAGTCCGAAACCTTCAAGATGATGGAACGCCGGTTGCTGAAGGCGATCATCAACCCGGCGATGATCGTGACCTGGCTGGCAGGACTTTACCTCGCCTGGGCCGGCCATTTGTTTTCGGCGAGCTGGTTACATGGAAAGCTGCTGCTGGTGGTGGTGTTATCGGGCGTCCACGGCTTTTTTTCCCGCTGGGTCAAGGATTTCGCCGCCGACCGGAACGCCAGAAGTCAAACATTTTACCGTATTATCAATGAGCTACCGACTATTTTGATGATCGGGATCGTGATTCTAGTGGTAGTGAAGCCGTTTTGACGGACGCTGCCGTGAGCGGCCCGAATTCGAGCCTGCTTGCGGAAAGCTGGGCGATTTTCTATATTACCTAAATCCCACCCCACGCAGGCGGATGTGGTCGCGTTCCGGCTCCCTCGTTGAACCGGCCGCCGCATCAGGTTTGAAGCCTCTCCGGCACTTTCCTTGCTGAAGACCTGCGGACCTTCCTTTTCTCGTGTCCGCATTTTTCTAAGGCCACCTCGTAAGCCCTCCTCCGTTATTCCACAGGACCATCCCAATGCGGGAAATGAAACTACAAGACCTCAAGGCTCAAACGCCGGCCGAGCTCGTCTCGTTCGCGGAAGAGAAAGGGGTCGAAAATGCCAGCACCATGCGCAAGCAGGAGCTGATGTTCGCGATTCTCAAACAACTCGCGATCCAGGAAACCGACATTATCGGCGAAGGCGTCGTCGAGGTGCTCTCCGACGGCTTTGGATTTCTGCGCTCGCCGGACGCCAATTACCTGCCGGGACCGGATGATATCTACGTCTCGCCCTCGCAGATCCGGCGCTTCGGGCTCCGTACCGGCGACACCATCGAAGGCCACATTCGCAGTCCGAAGGAAGGCGAACGCTATTTCGCGCTGCTGAAGGTCAACACGCTGAATTTTGAAGACCCGGAAAAATCCAAGCACAAGGTCAACTTCGACAACCTGACGCCGCTGTTTCCCGACCAGCGGTTCCGGCTTGAGCTCGAGGACCCCACCAGAAAGGACCTTTCTGCAAGGGTTATCGACATCGTCGCCCCGATCGGCAAGGGCCAGCGCGCCTTGATCGTGGCGCCGCCGCGCACCGGCAAAACCGTGCTGATGCAGAACATCGCGCACTCGATCACGGCCAATCATCCCGAGTGCTATCTGATCGTGCTTCTGATCGATGAGCGTCCGGAGGAAGTCACGGACATGCAGCGCTCGGTGAAGGGCGAGGTCGTCTCGTCGACCTTCGACGAACCCGCAGTGCGTCACGTCCAGGTCGCCGAGATGGTCATTGAGAAGGCCAAGCGGCTGGTCGAGCACGGCCGCGACGTGGTGATCCTGCTGGACTCGATTACGCGCCTGGGACGTGCCTACAACACCGTGGTGCCGTCATCCGGCAAGGTGCTGACCGGCGGCGTCGACGCCAACGCGCTGCAGCGGCCCAAGCGTTTCTTCGGCGCCGCGCGCAATATCGAGGAGGGCGGCTCGCTCACCATCATTGCGACCGCGCTGGTGGATACCGGCAGCCGCATGGACGAAGTGATTTTCGAAGAATTCAAAGGCACCGGCAATTCCGAACTGATTCTCGATCGCAAGGTCTCGGACAAGCGGACGTTCCCCGCGATCGACATCTCGCGCTCCGGCACCCGCAAGGAAGAGCTGATCACCGATCCGCAACTGCTGAAGAAAATGTACGTGCTGCGCCGGATCCTCAATCCGATGGGCACCATGGACGCGATCGACTTCCTGCTCGACAAGCTGCGCAACACCAAGAACAACGCGGAATTCTTCGAATCGATGAATACCTGATTTGTCTCGCCGGTCTTGAAGGGGCGTCCTCGCAAAAGGGCGCCCCTTTTTCGTGGGCGGCCTAGGGCCCTATGCTGCAGCCTTTGCTGCGGCGGAACTGCAGCATGGCGATATCGGGCAGGTTCGTTGCGCTTCTGGTAAGTGTCTGAAATAGCAGAGAATTAATCCTTGGGCATCAGTAGGTCGGACAGATCGGTCGATTTCTGCAGCATAAGAGCTGCGGAAAATCTTGCCGTACCGGCCGCGATTCGCCGGCTTCTCCCCTGGCCGCATGAAATTGTCGGCTGACAGGAATTGCGTTGCGTTTTCAAAGGGCTCGGGGACAAATAGGCGATGCATCCACGCGAACAGACCATCTTCGCGCTGTCATCGGGCCGGCCGCCGAGCGCGATTTCCATTGTGCGGGTATCCGGACCGCAGGCCGGGACCGCGCTCATATCGCTCGCGGGCAAGATTCCGGTGCCACGGATGGCGACGCGGGTGCTGTTACGCGACGGAAACCAACAGCCGATCGACGATGCGGTGATCCTGTGGTTTCCGGGGCCGGCAAGTGCGACCGGTGAGGATGTCGCCGAATTTCACGTGCATGGCGGGCGCGCGGTGGTGGCGGCGTTGTTCGCGGCACTCTCGGCCTTTGCTTATACGCGCGCGGCGGAGCCGGGCGAGTTTACCCGCCGCGCGTTCGAGAACGGCAAGCTCGATCTTACCGAGGCCGAAGGCCTCGACGATCTGATCCATGCCGACACCGACCGGCAACGCCGGCAGGCGCTGCGTCTGCTGAAAGGCCTGCTCGGCGACAGAGCGCGGAACTGGCGCGTGCAGCTCATCGAAGCCTCGGCGTTGATTGAAGCGGGAATCGATTTCGCCGACGAAGGCGATGTACCCCAAGAGCTGATCGCGCCGGCAGTGGCAAAAATCAAAACGTTGCTCGGCGAGATCCAGGAAGTGCTCGCGGCACAGGGGCGAAGTGAGCGCTTGCGCGAGGGGCTGGTGGTTGCAATCGCGGGACCGCCGAATGTCGGAAAGTCGACGCTGATGAATGCGCTGGCGCGGCGCGAGGTCGCGATCGTCTCGCCGCACGCCGGCACCACGCGTGACGTGATCGAAGTTCAGCTCGATCTCGATGGCTATCCGGTGACGGTGATCGACACCGCGGGGATTCGCGAGACAGACGATCCCGTGGAGCAGGAGGGGGTGCGTCGCGCCCGGGCGCGCGCGGCGGACGCTGATCTGGTGTTATGGCTGGTCGATGCACAGCACGAAATGGATGCGCAGCAAGGCGCTGCGCCGCTGTGGGTGGTGCGCAACAAGGTCGATCTCGACATGGTTAGACCTGAGAGGGCAGGTCGGAGAATTGATGCAGCAGGGCAGCCGGCCGCGGCTTTGGAGCAGGCAGGGGGCAGTGCCGATTTCACGATTTCGGCGAGCCGGGGCGACGGAATCCAGCAAGTGATCGCAGCCCTGGTGGTATTCGCGCAGGATTATTTCGGCTCGGACGAGGGCGGTTTGATCGGGCGGGAGCGGCAGCGAAAACTGTTGCAGGAGACCGCGGGTTCGTTGCAGCGCAGCATAAGGACATTGGGCGAGGCCGAGGAACTCGCGGCGGAGGATTTACGGTCGGCGGCTTATGCTTTGGGGAGGCTGCTTGGCCGGGTCGATGTAGAGGACGTCCTCGATGTTATCTTCCGGCAGTTTTGTATAGGCAAGTAATAGTTCTTTATTCATTTCATTGCCTGCATGTTTCACGTGAAACACTGCATTGGCCGCGTTCGATCGAGGTGTTTCACGTGAAACAGCCCCGCGGCGAACTTACCGCTTTCGGGTTTTGCCGTCCCGCGATAAAAGCCCCGGCATGATCGCCCGGCAAGAATCGTTCGACGTCATCGTCATCGGAGGCGGCCACGCTGGCTGCGAGGCCGCCAGCGCAGCTGTGCGCCTCGACGCCCGGACGGCGCTGGTGACCCATCGCTTCGCGACCATCGGCGTCATGTCATGTAATCCCGCGATCGGGGGGCTCGGCAAGGGCCATCTGGTCCGTGAGGTCGATGCGCTGGACGGCCTGATGGGCCGGGTCGCTGATGCCGCCGGCATTCAGTTTCGCATGCTCAATCGCCGTAAGGGTCCGGCGGTCCGAGGTCCGCGCGCCCAAGCAGACCGCAAGCTCTATGCCGCGGCGATGCAGGCCGCCATCCGCGAGACCGCCAATCTCAGCGTGATCGAAGGCGAGGCGGACGAGCTGATGGTCTCGCATGGCCGCGTCACCGGCGTCCGCCTGGCCGATGGCTTTGAGCTGTCCGCCGGCGCGGTCGTCATTACCACCGGCACCTTCCTGCGCGGGCTGATCCATCTCGGCGAAAAGAACTGGCCCGCCGGCCGCGTCGATGAGGCGCCGGCGATGGGGCTCTCAAAGTCGTTCGAGCGGGCCGGCTTCACGCTTGGCCGCTTGAAGACCGGCACCCCGCCGCGGCTCGATGGCACCACGATCGACTGGCCGGCGGTGGAAATGCAGCCCGGCGACGACCCACCGGAGCCGTTTTCGGTAATGACCGAGCGGATCACGACGCCGCAGATCCAGTGCGGCATCACCCGGACTACGCCAGCGACCCATGAGGTAATCCGGGCCAATGTGCATCGCTCGCCGATGTATTCCGGGCAGATCAAGAGCACCGGCCCGCGTTATTGCCCTTCGATCGAGGACAAGATCGTCCGCTTCGGCGACCGCGATGGCCATCAGATTTTCCTGGAGCCGGAAGGCCTCGATGATCCAACGGTCTATCCAAACGGCATCTCGACCTCGCTGCCGGAAGAGGTGCAACTGGCGATTCTGGCGACAATCCCCGGCCTCGAGCGGGTGCGGATGGTCCGTCCGGGCTATGCCATCGAATACGACCACGTCGATCCACGCGAGCTCGATCCGACCTTGCAGACCAAGCGTCTGCGGGGGCTGTTTCTGGCCGGGCAGATCAACGGCACGACAGGCTATGAGGAGGCTGCGGCACAGGGACTGGTCGCAGGTCTCAACGCAGCATTGGCCGCCAGTGGGGCTGACACAATCGTGTTCGACCGCGCCGACGGCTATCTCGGCGTGATGATCGATGACCTGGTGACGCGCGGCATCACCGAGCCGTACCGGATGTTCACTTCAAGGGCCGAATACCGGCTGACCCTGCGGGCTGACAACGCCGATCAGCGCCTGACCGACAAGGGTATTGCGCTGGGTTGCGTGGGGCAGGCGCGCGCGCTGCGCCACGGCGCCAAGATGGCCGCGCTCAATGCAGCGAAGTCGCTGGCGAAATCGCTGACGCTCACGCCGAACGAAGCCGCGAGATATGGGCTCGCGCTCAACCAGGACGGCGTCAGGCGTTCGGCGTTTGAATTGCTGGCCTACCCGGAGATCGGCTGGGCCGAGATCGGGGCAATTTGGCCTGACTTGTCGGCCATTGACCCATCGATCGCGGTTCATCTTGAGATCGATGCCAAATACGACGTCTATCTCAAGCGCCAGACCGCTGACGTCGATGCCTTCCGTCGCGACGAGGGGCTGACCCTCAGCGATGTCGATTACAGCTTGGTGCCGGGGCTCTCCAACGAGGCCCGTTCGAAGCTCGAGGCTGCGCGTCCGTGGACGGTGGGGCAGGCGGGTCGGCTCGATGGCGTGACGCCTGCGGCGCTCGGCATCCTGGCGGCCTATCTGCGACGCGAAGCCCGGCGGAAGACGGCTGTCGCGTCGGCATAACTGTTTCACGTGAAACAAGGCGCAACCCAAATGGCCGAAGCGCCAAAACAGACCGCCTCACCCATCCTCGCCGCCGACAAAGCCGCGGCGCTGGCGCTGACGCTTGTTTCACGTGAAACAGAGGCACGGCTGGATCGCTACGTCGATCTGCTGCTGGAATGGCAGGCGAAAACCAACCTGGTGGCGCCGTCGACGCTTCCAAATCTGTGGACCCGGCATATCTCCGATTCGCTGCAGCTTCTGACGCTGGCTCCATCTGCCAAGACATGGGCCGATCTCGGCAGCGGCGGCGGCTTTCCGGGCGTAGTGCTGGCCTGCGCGCTGGCGGATACTCCAGGCACAAAGGTCCATCTGGTCGAGCGCAACGCCAAGAAGGCCGCCTTCCTGCGTGAAGCCCTGCGCATAACAGCGTCCCCCGGGACCGTGCACTTGGCGGAGATCGGGGATAGTGTGGATAGAATCACAGGCCCGGTCGATTGCGTCACTGCCCGGGCGGTGGCTCCGCTACACCAGCTCATCGGCTTCGCGGAGCCGCTGGTGAGAAAGGGTGCGAAAGCCTTGTTTCTCAAGGGCCAAGATGTAGAGGCTGAATTGACCGAAGCCACCAAATATTGGAATATCGAGCCGCATCTGCATTCCAGCCGCACCGGCGGACACGGCTGGATCGTCGAACTCGATCATATCGAACGGCGCAATCAATCCGCGACAGCACATGGCACCCGCGCATGACCGTAATTGATCAAACTTATCAAGAGGATAAGGCAACTCAACCCGCCGGCCACCCGCGCATCCTGGCGCTGGCCAACCAGAAGGGCGGCGTCGGCAAGACCACCACCGCGATCAATCTCGGTACGGCGCTGGCCGCGATCGGCGAGCGTGTGCTGATCGTCGATCTCGATCCGCAAGGCAACGCCTCCACCGGGCTTGGCATCGATCGCCGCAGCCGCAACTGCTCGACCTATGACGTGCTGATCGGCGAGGCGCCGCTGCGCGACGCGGTTGTGCCGACCGCGGTGCCGCGGCTGCATATCGCGGCATCGACCATGGATCTTTCAGGCCTCGAACTCGAGCTGGGGTCGACGCGCGACCGCGCGTTTCGCCTGCGCGATGCGATCGCGGCGCTGAACACCAACGCCACGCCCGACACCGACTACACCTACGTGCTGATCGATTGTCCGCCGTCGCTCAATCTTCTCACCGTCAATGCGATGGCGGCGTCCGACGCCATCCTGGTGCCGCTGCAATGCGAGTTCTTCGCGCTCGAAGGATTGTCGCAATTGCTGCAGACGGTGGAGCAGGTGCGCACCACGCTCAATCCCAATCTGTCGATCCACGGCATCGTGCTGACCATGTTCGACTCGCGCAACAATTTGTCGAACCAGGTCGTCGCCGATGTCAGGCAGTTCATGGGAGCCAAGGTCTACAACACCATGATCCCGCGCAACGTGCGCATCTCCGAGGCGCCGTCCTACGGCAAGCCGGTGCTGGTGTACGATCTGAAATGCGTCGGCAGTGAAGCCTATCTCAAGCTTGCGACGGAAGTGATCCAGCGCGAGCGTGAGCTGCGCACGCATTGAGGTGATCGATCGTAGGATGGGTTGAGCGAAGCGATACCCATCACAAGATACGACGGACACGGCGGGTTTCGCTACGCTCAACCCATCCTGCAACAGAACGACTTTCTAATTCCGGAGTGATGCGAGTGAATCCAAGGGAGCTGGCGATGGCCGACGAAGCGCGTTCGCGACTGGGCCGCGGTCTTGCAAGTCTGATCGGAGATGTCGGCGGCGAGGCCGCGCATCTGGATCGGCCGCGCACGCAGCGCAAGGTGCCGATCGAATTCCTCAAACCCAATCCACGCAATCCGCGCCGCGACTTTTCCGATGCCGAACTCGGCGAACTCGCGGAATCGATTCGGCAGCACGGTGTGATCCAGCCCATCGTGGTGCGTCCGGTCAAGGGCGTGCAGGACCGCTTCGAAATCATCGCCGGCGAGCGCCGCTGGCGCGCAGCGCAGATCGCCGGCCTGCACGAGGTGCCGATCGTGCCGGTCGATGTCAGCGACAGCGACGCGCTCGAGATCGCGATCATCGAAAACGTGCAGCGCGAAGACCTCAATGCGATGGAAGAGGCGCAGGGCTATCACGCGTTATCAAATGAATTCAAACGCAGCCAGGACGAAATAGCGAAGATCGTCGGCAAGAGCCGCAGCCACGTCGCCAACATGATGCGGCTGACGAAACTGCCGGCCGAGGTGCAGGCCTACATCGCCTTGGGTCAGCTCTCGGCGGGTCACGCGCGTGCGCTGATCGGCGTGCCCGATCCGGCTGCTGCCGCCAAGCGCATCGTCGAGGAAGGCCTCAACGTGCGTCAGGCCGAGGCGCTGGCGCATGTCGAGGGCGTGCCGGTCCGCAAACCGCAGAAGGCGCGCAGCGGCAAGGTGAAAGATCCCGATACGGTGGCGCTGGAAAAGCGCGTCAGCGATGCGCTCGGCCTTGCGGTCAATGTCGATCACCGCAATCCCGGCGGCACCGTGCACATCCGCTACCGCGACCTTGAACAGCTCGATGAGATTGTGCGAAGGCTGGATAAGGGAAGCTGACTTCGCCGCGCAGAAATATTCCGTCGTCCCGGCGAAGCGAGCGCGAGCCGGGATCTAACCACTGCTGCATCGGCGCTTGGCAGCGCTGGAGCAACAGCTCGGGTAAACGCTAGTAATGCCGGTGGGTATGGGTCCCTGCTTTCGCAGGGACGACCCCGAAGAGGGCGCCCCCGCACTCATCCCCGCCGCTTCGCATTCGCCGCGATCGACAGCAGCGTGCGCTGCGCGATCACGGCCGCCAGCGGCGCCTGTTTGCGCATCTCCAGCGCCGCGGCCGCGAGTTGCTCGATGATCAGCAGCAGCCGTGCCGCATTGAAATTGCGCAGCGCGGTTTCGACATTTCCCTTTCGCGAAAAATGCAGCCGTGGAAAGCCGCTGTCGAGCAATGTCGAAACCGGCGTTCCCTCGGCAACCGCGAGCGCGGATTTGTGCAGCCACGCCGCCTGGCGCTGCGCCGCGGCAATGATCATGCCGGGGTAGGTGCCCGCAATCATCGCCTTGGCGAATTCGGTCTCGACCAGGTCCGGCTTTCCTGCAAACGCGCCGTCCACGATCGGATCGACCTTCAGCTCGGACGCGTCGGCGACAACCGCCACCACATCGTCGAGCGTGACCTCAGCTTCGCCATGCGCGTAAAGCGCGAGCTTGCGCAGTTCGTTGCGCGAGGCCTGGCGGTCGCCACCGAGCAATGCCGTCAGTGCCGCGCGGGCGTCCGGCGCGATGCGCAAATTCGAAACCCGCAATTCATCGTCGATCAATTTTGCGAGGTCGCGCTCGCTGTCGGGATAGCAAGCGATCGCGACCGCGGTCTTGGCACGCTCGCAGGCCTTGCGCAGCGGCGACTCCGGCCGCAGCTCGCCGGCCTCGATCACGACGCGGCAGTCTTTCAAGGGCTGCTCCGCCAGCGTATCGACGCCGCTGGCGAAACTGCGCGAACCGGCGCGGACGCGGATCGCGCGGCGGCCGCCGAACAGCGGCATCGTCATCGCTTCTTCGACCAGCCGCGACGGCTCGGCTGAAAGCTCGTCGCCATCCAGCCTTACCAGCGAAAACGGATCATTGGGATCGTCGACCGCGGAGGCCAGCAGCGCGTCGGCGCGTTCGCGCACCAGGCCGGCATCGGGACCGTAGAGCAGGATGATCGGACGGCCGGGATCGGGCCGGGCCAGAAAAGCGTCGATTTCTTTTCCGCGAAGCGCGACCACGATGAGACCTTCTTGGATTAGCGATCCTCATTCCGGGATGGTCCGCAGGACCAGACCCGGAATCTCGAGATTCCGGGTTCGCGCTTCGCACGCCCCGGAATGACGGCCGTCAGGTGCCGGCGACGAAGAACGACGCCAGCCGGGTCTGGATATTTTCCGCGATTTCCTGGGCGGCGCGATCCTCGGCGTCCCGGAAGGCGCGGGCACGGGCGAAGCGCTGCAGCTGCCCCGGGATGTCGTAGGACACGCGCGAGAAGGTGGCGCCGGTCATGACCGATTTGTTCGAGGCGATCTCGATCAGATTGTATTGCGCATCGATGCCGTAGTTCTCGCTGGAAGGCAGCGCGGTGGCTGGATCGATCATCAGCGACGAACGGGTGGTGGTGAACCGCAGCACCAGCCGATGGGTGGGCGGCATGCCGGTGGCGTTGCCGTAGAGCTTGAACGCCAGCGCATTACGGATTTCCACCCCGAGCCGCGCCTCGCGCGACGCGTTGGGTTTGTCCACGGGGGGAACTTCCACCCCCATCAGCTTTTCGCGCAAGCCGGGCGTGCCGTCGGTATGTTCGGCATACATCGGCTGAAAGCAGCCGGCCGTCAGCGCCGCCAGGGCGGCCACGGCAAGACACCGAGCGGCGATGCGGGTCCTAGCCAACGACATTCACGATCCTCATGGGCACAATAATCACCTTGCGGACGGCTTTGCCGCCCAGGGTTTGTTTTACCGCATCGAGGGCCAAAACGGCAGCCTCAATTTCCGGATTTTGGGCATTGCGGGCCACCGTGACCTCACCCCGTTTCTTGCCGTTGACCTGAACCACCAGCGTCACGGTGTCTTCAACCAGCAAATCGCGTTCGATTTTGGGCCAATCGGCCTCCGAAACCAGACCCGGCCGCGCCAGCACCCGCCAGCACTCCTCCGCCAGATGCGGCATCATGGGCGCGAACAATTGAACAAGGATGACCGCGGCCTCGTGAACCGCCCATCTCAGATCCGGCGACGGCTGCTCCGGACGCCCCAATACGTCGCCCAGCGCGTTCGAGAATTCCCGGATATGGGCGAGGCAGACGTTGAAATGCAGTTTCTCGATGCCGGTGGAGACCTTGTCCAGCGCCCCGTGCGCCGCCTTGCGGAGGGCCAGCGCGTCGGCGCCGAATGCCGCCGGCCGTGCCGCCGGTGCAGCCTCGATGATGTCGGCGGATTCATTGACCAGCCGCCACAGCCGCTGCACGAAGCGCGACGCGCCCTGCACCCGCTCGTCGCTCCAGATCACGTCGCGGTCCGGCGGGGAGTCGGACAGCATGAACCAGCGCGCCACGTCGGCGCCATAGGTCGCGATGATGTCGTCGGGATCGACGGTGTTGCGCTTTGACTTCGACATCTTCTCGATCGGGCCGATCGAGACTTCTTCGCCTGATGCCGTCAGGCTGGCGCGGCGGCCATTGGCGCCGGTCTCGATCCTGACCTCGGCCGGCGTCACGTAAGTGCCGTCGGCCTTGCTGTAGGTCTCGTGCACCACCATGCCCTGCGTGAACATGCCGGCGAACGGCTCATCCATGCCGATATGGCCGGTGGCCCTCATGGCGCGGGTGAAGAAGCGGCTGTACAGCAGATGCAGGATCGCGTGCTCGACGCCGCCGATATATTGGTCGACCGGCATCATGCGATCAGCCACCGACCGGGTGGTCGGCGCGGTTTCGTTCCACGGATCGGTGAAGCGCGCGAAGTACCACGACGAATCCACGAAGGTATCCATGGTGTCGGTTTCGCGCTGCGCCTTAGCCCCGCATCGCGGACAGGCGACGTGCTTCCAGGTCGGGTGATGGTCGAGCGCGTTGCCGGGTTTGTCGAACGTGACATCCTCGGGCAATACCACCGGCAGATCCTTGTCGGGCACCGGCACCACATCGCATTTCGGGCAGTGGATCACCGGAATCGGGCAGCCCCAGTAGCGCTGCCGCGAGATGCCCCAGTCGCGCAGGCGGAAGTTTACCTGCCGCTCGCCGACGGCCGCCACCTTTCCCTCCCCCTTGGGGAGGGCGCGCACAGTACTTTCCAGCCGCTTGGCCACTTCTTCCTTGGCCTGTTCGATGGTCATGCCGTCGAGGAAGCGCGAATTGATCATGCGGCCGTCGCCGTCATAGGCGATGTTCGTGATCACGAAGGTCTTCGGGTCCTGGCCCTCGGGGCACACCACCGGGGTGTTGCCCAAGCCGTATTTATTGACAAAATCGAGGTCGCGCTGGTCGTGCGCGGGGCAGCCGAAGATCGCGCCGGTGCCGTATTCCATCAGCACGAAATTGGCGACGTAAACCGGCAGCTTCCAGTTCGCATCGAACGGGTGGATCGCCCTGATGCCGGTATCGAAACCCAGCTTCTCGGCGGTATCGATGATTTCCTGCGCGGTACCGTGACGCTTCGCCTCCGCGATGAAGTCCCTGAGCTTGGGGTTCTTCGCGGCCGCGGCCTGCGCCAGCGGATGATCCGGCGCAATCGCCATGAACTTCGCGCCGAACAACGTGTCATGCCGCGTCGTGAATATCTTCAGTTCGGTCTCGCCTGCTGGCGTCGTGGCCGGATCGAGCGCGAAGCGCACCAGCATGCCCTCGGAGCGGCCGATCCAGTTGCGCTGCATCAGCCGCACCTTGTCGGGCCAGCGATCCAGCGTGTCGAGCGCGTCCAGCAGCTCCTGCGAATATTTTGATATCTTGAAGACCCACTGCTTCATCTCGCGCTGCTCGACCAGCGCGCCGGAACGCCAGCCGCGGCCGTCGATCACCTGCTCGTTGGCGAGCACGGTCATGTCGACCGGATCCCAGTTGATCTTGCGATGCTCGCGCTCGGCGAGACCGGCGCGCAGGAAGTCGTTGAACAGTTTTTGCTGATGCTTGTAATAGCTGGGATCGCAGGTCGCGAATTCGCGCGTCCAGTCCAGCGACAGCCCGATCGACTGCAGCTGCTTCTTCATCGCGGCGATATTGTCGTAGGTCCACGCCTTCGGTGCGACCTTGCGCTCGATCGCGGCGTTTTCCGCCGGCAGCCCGAACGCGTCCCAGCCCATCGGGTGCAGCACGTTGAAACCCTTGGCGCGCATGAAGCGCGCCAGCACGTCGCCGAGGGTGTAATTGCGGACGTGCCCGATATGGATGCGCCCGGACGGATAGGGGAACATCTCGAGCACGTAATATTTCGGCCGCGGGTCCTCGTTTTTGGAGGCGAAGATCGCCTTTTGGTCCCACTGGCGTTGCCAGCGCGGCTCGGTTTCGCGTGCGTTGTAGCGTTCGGAGGTCATGGAACCGCGGAGCTTTTCGTGGATTCGGGGCCGCTCAAAGGACGGCGGACTAGGCCATAAAAGACTGCGATGGGTCAATGGGTTGGAGGCATGGCGATACCGCCGCTCGCGCAACCTGACGGCGGAAATTCTGAAAACCTGATTTGGATTATCGCGCGGAAAACCTCGGCCTGACTACCACGGGCAAGCCGAGCAATTGTCTTCATCGGATTGAGGTGCGGTTAACGCATACGTGGGACGCTGCGGTCGGAGAGCAGCAATTAGCTCACAGATGGGAGATCGTTCTAAATCGTGACAGGCCACGCGTTTGACGAGCTTGACTTCGAATACGCGACGGCCGTCGCGGAAAAAGCCGTGCGATTCATGTCGCAACATCGCGTACCGCCGACGCCGAACAATTTTCACACCTGGTTCAAGTATTCCCTCGGTACGTCACCCGATCTCAAACGGGCTATCGATATTCTGGTCGGCAACAAACGAAAATTTGACGCCACAACGAATCATGACCTGTTTGCGACGTATGTCGGATCGCGCACCGCCGACGACACGGATCTCAACAACGTTCCCCAACAGCTCCATTCGGTCATGGCCTCCGCAAAGCAGTATCTGACTGTGGCCATCGCCGATAACCGTTCGCAAATACAGGCAATGAGCGATGTCGCCGACCAGAGCGAAGTCGGGGTTGATCCAAAATTGCTCGTCGAAAATCTGGTGAACGAGCTGGCCATGGCCGTCACGCGTGCAACGAAACTGGAGGCGCGCTTCGTCGAGTCAACGCGAGAGCTGGACACGATCCGCGATTCGCTGAACAAATCGGAGGAGCGCGCCAAGACCGACACGCTCACGGAGCTGCCAAACCGCCGTGCCCTCGATGAGTTTTTTCGCAACGCCCAGATCGCGGCGATGGAAAACGGGGAGCCGCTCAGCGTCCTGCTGATCGACATCGATCATTTCAAGACCTTCAACGACAATTTTGGCCATGGAGTCGGCGACCAGGTGCTTCGATTGATGGCAAACGTCTTGCGGGAGCGGCTTCGAGAATCCGATCTGCCGGCTCGATATGGCGGGGAGGAACTCATAGCCGTGCTTCCAGGTGCCGACCTCGCCACCTGCGGGGCGGTTGCCGAGCGCATACGCCGCTTGATCTCGGAGTGTCGCATCACCCGCCGCTCGAGCGGGGAGATTCTTCCCAGCATCACGGTTTCCATCGGTGTTGGACAGTTTCAGCTGGGCGAGTCGATGGCGGATTTGATTGATCGATGCGATCGCGCGCTTTATCTCGCCAAAAGAACCGGACGCAACCAGGTCGTGACCGAGAACGAACTGGATCGCGAGCTGGCCGCGGGTTAGCTCGCCAGCGCCACCACGCCATCCGTAATCCGCACAAAGCCATGCTCGACCACGGCGTTGCGGCCGCGATGTTTGGCGGCATAGAGCGCGGCGTCGGCGGCCTCGATCAGGTCGCCCGGCTGCTGCGCGTCGTTCGGCTTGGTGCAGGCTACGCCTACGCTGACGGTGACGGCTTCATAGCTGGAGGTGCAGTGCGGCATCGCGAGGTTCTGGACCGCTGCACGCACCATCTCGCCGATCTCCAGCGCTCGGCTTGAATCGGTGTTGGGCAGCAGCAGGCAGAATTCCTCGCCGCCATAACGCCCGGCAAAGCCCTGGGTTTCGGCAGCAATTGCGGCCAGCGTTTCGCCGAGCCTGGAGAGGCAGACGTCGCCTTCGGGATGGCCATAGGTGTCGTTGAACAGCTTGAAGTGATCGACGTCGATCATCAGCAGCGACAGCTCGCTGCCATATTGCTGGGCCTTCAGCCATTCGAAATCGAGCCGGCTCTGGAATCCGCGCCGGTTGGCGAGGCCGGACAGCATGTCGATCGACGCCATCACGGTCAGCCGGTCGTTGGTGGCGACCAGTTCGTGCTCGCGTTCGGTAAGCTGCGCCGCCATCGCGTTGAACGCGCGGGCCAGCGGGACAAATTCAGCCGGCAGGCGGTTTCGCGCCGCGCGCACCGACCAGTCGCCCTGGCCGAAGCGTTTCGCCATCGCCGCCAACATCTCGATCGGCTGGATGATGAGCTTCTCAGCGGCGATCAACGCGCCGAGCAGCACGAACAGGCAGACGAAACCGAGTTGCAGATAGGCGGTGCGAATCTCGCGGTTGATAACGGTGGACACCCTGGCTTCATCGATGCTGACGATCAGGCGCGATCCGGTGCCGGCAATGCGCGCAAAGTCGACGGCGCGCCGCGAGCCATCCGCGGCGACGAACGAAACCGATCCTTCCGCCTGGTCCGAACCCATCGCCTTTTCGGCGATGGCTGATAACAGCGGTATAGTATCCAGCGGACGGCCGATTATGCTGGCCTGGTCCGCCGGCGCCGCCAGCACGGTTCCCGTGCTATCGACCAGAACCGCCGAAACACCGGGCCGGCCGCCGAGATTGCTCATGGTCTTCGACATCCAGTCCAGGTTGACGGTCGCGACAATGAGGGCGTCTTCGCCGCGGGCGATGGCGGATACCGGATAGGCCGCCACCACGATTGGCTTGCTGTCGGATTTGGCGAACAGAAAGTCGCTGAAAACGAAGTCGCGGGTCTCCTGCGCCTTCTTGAAATAAGCCCGGTCGCTCAGATTAAGGCCAACCAGCATGTTGAGTGTCGAGCACTGCACCTGTCCATCCCTGCTGACAATCGACAGGCTGCGAATCCACGGCAGATTGACCGGCACGCTTGCGCGCATCATGTCGCAACTGCGACCCACACCGCCCGCCGAGGCGCGGATATAGGCTGCCGATTTCAACATCGTCTCGACCGACGAGATGACTTCGCTCTGGGCCTCGGCGCTATGCCGCGCGATGTTCGAGAATTCCTCGGTGGCGTGCGCGATCTGCTTGGCGCGGGCGTCCTCGAGCGAACGGGCGCGTTCCAGCATCAACGGCGCCACCAGGATCAGCGCCAGCAACGCCAGCCGCGCGCGAATTCCGAGAAGCTGCTTGAGTTTCGCTCTTTTGCGGTTGAAAGTGAAGCGCGACATCTTTATCCCCCGACCCCATGTGCAAGGGTAGGGCGAAGGGCTCAAGAAGCCTTTCCCGAACTCGGTAAAATTCGAACTACTCCGTAAATTTACCACCGACAGATGACATGGCGCCCGAAAACCCTCCGCCGATAACCCGATCTTTACCAAACGCGCTTGCTTCGGTGGAGTACGACATCTTCCGCGCCTGCAACGAAGCGCGCCGGGATCGCGCGTCGGTGACGCTGATCGCGGTGTCCAAGACGTTCGATGCCGATGCAATTACGCCTGTGATCGAGGCCGGACAGCGCGTATTCGGCGAAAATCGCGTGCAGGAAGCCAAAGCAAAGTGGCCAGGGTTAATGTCGGCTTACCCCGGCATCGTGCTGCATCTGATCGGGCCGTTGCAATCCAACAAGGCGAAGGAAGCCGTGGCGCTGTTCGACGCGATACATTCGGTCGACCGCCCGAGCATTTGCGAAGCGTTAGCCAAGGAAATCGTTTCTCAGAAACGGCGGCCTGAATTGTTCGTCCAGCTCAATACCGGCGAGGAGCCGCAGAAGGCGGGCGTCGCGCCGGCCGAGGCGGACGCCTTCATTGCCAGCTGCCGCGAAAAATATGGTTTGCCGATTTCCGGCCTGATGTGCATTCCGCCGGTTGGCGATGCGCCGGCGCCGCATTTCGCGCTGACCGCGAAGATCGCCGCGCGCAACGGTCTTGCGAAATTGTCGATGGGCATGAGCGCCGACTTCGCGATCGCGATCCAGTTCGGCGCCACCCATGTGCGCATCGGCTCGGCGATCTTCGGGGCGCGGTGAACGATTCTTGCCCGCACCTCGCATTTTCGTCATTGCGAGGAGCGTCAGCGACGAAGCAATCCAGTCTGGTTTGCTGGCTCTGGATTGCTGCGCGGAGCCTGTCATCGGGCGGCGCTTTGCGCCGACCCGTTGGCTCGCAATGACGTGGATTTGAAATCTGCGCGCACCTCACCCAATCACAATCTTCGTCTGCGGCCCCAGCCGCTGCAACAATCGCAGCATCGCTGATTTCGTCATCGAAACGCACCCGGCGGTCGGTGAAAAATTCTCGCGCGCCAGATGCAGGAATACCGCGCTGCCGCGGCCGGCGATGCGGGGCGAGCTGTTGTGATCGATCTCGACGATGAAATCATAGAGGTGGTCGTCGCGCTTGAGCCGGTCGCCGCCGTGCTCGCGGTCCAGCCGCACCGGCTGGTTGTAATGGCGGCTTAAGGGATCTTCGCACCAGGCGTCTTCGGGCCCGATGACGCGAACCGGCAGAAATGTACGCGGCCTCGGGTGGCGGTCGGCGCGCCACCACAATCGCCGTGGCCGGAACGTGCCTTTTGGCGTCCCGCCATCGCCTTCGCGCTTGTTGGCCCTGATGCCGCCGCGCCCGAGCGCGACCGGCACGGTCTGCCCGCCGGCGGTCAGCCAGCCCTGGCGCGGATTGCCGGCGGCGGCGCGAATCCTGATCGCGGAAAGCGGCCGGTCACGCAGGGTTGTCTTATAAGTGTCTGAAATACCCGGACTTTCCATGCGATTCGCACAACCCTGATGGTCTGGCCGCCTGCAAAATGCTCTATTTCACGCCATTACCGGACATTCATCCAAATGCCCGCGAATTCTGGGTTAGACTGCGGTTCGGCTTGTGAATCTGTAACAATCCCCTACCTCAATACGAACCAAGACCTGACGGACCCAAGGCTTTACTAACCAGACTTTTACCAACCAGGACTCGGCGGAAGGCGCTTTTGCTTGCACCCGCCGCCCCAGAGGATTGTACCTATGGCCAATGCCCGCAAGATCCTGATCGTAGATGACGATACCGATCTGCGCGATACGCTGGTGGAGCAATTATCGCTGCACGACGAGTTCGAAGCCTCCGCCGTCGATACCGGCGCCAAGGGCGCCAGCGCCGCCAAGGCCAATTCCCCCGATCTTGTGCTGATGGATGTCGGGTTGCCGGATACCGACGGCCGCGAAGTCGTGCGCAGCCTGCGCAAGGGCGGCTTCAAGGCTCCGATCATCATGCTCACCGGACACGATACCGATTCGGACACCATCCTCGGGCTCGAATCCGGCGCCAATGACTATGTCGCCAAGCCGTTCCGCTTCGCGGTGCTGCTGGCGCGGATCCGGGCGCAACTCCGCCAGCATGAAGCCAGCGAAGACGCGGTATTTTCCGTCGGCCCCTACAGCTTCCGGCCCGGCTCCAAGATGCTGACCGGCGCCAATGCCAGGAAAGTGCGTCTGACCGAAAAGGAAACCGCGATCCTGCGGTTCCTGTATCGCGCCGGCCAGCTGCCGGTTTCGCGCGAGACGCTGCTGCAGGAAGTGTGGGGCTACAATTCGGGCGTCACCACGCACACCCTGGAAACCCATATTTACAGGCTGCGCCAGAAGATCGAGAAAGATGCGGCCAATCCCGAGATACTGGTGACGGAAGCCGGTGGCTACAAGCTGGTGCCGTGATACGATTCGGGCAACGATTCGTATTTGCCTGCGCATCCTAGCCAGCGCGTCCCGATCACCGGTTCTGCATGTCGATCGAAGATGATGTTGCCCTGCTCGAGCGTGTCCCGACACTGCGCCTGTTGGGGACGACGGCTTTGCGCATGCTGGCGATCGGCTCCGAGCAGCGCGATTTCGCGCGGGGCGATCTGCTGTTCAATGCAGGCGATGATGCCGATGCGGGATTTATCGTTCAGCGCGGCGCGTTCCGGATCGAGGACGGCGGTGGCGCCGAAATCGTCGCCGGTCCGGGCGCATTGATCGGCGAACTCGCGCTGGTTGTCGCGATGCGGCGGCCGTCCACCGCGACCGCGCTGGAACCTTCCTCGGTGATCCGCGTCGCGCGCAGCCTGTTTCAGCGCGTGCTGGAAAGCGATCCCGCCGCCGCGCGCCGGCTTCGCGATGAATTCGCCAGCCGCACCAGCCAGATCGCCAGCGACATCCTGATGGCAGGCGCGAAGCTGAGTATCTGATCTAACCACTTGTCATTCCGGGATGCGCCACTTGGCGCAGGCCCGGAATCCATACTCCCTGTCGCGGTCATGGATTCCGGGCTCGCTCGTTTCACTCGCGCCCCGGAATGACGAAAATGTATTGGTCTACACCTCCAGCGTCACCGTCACCGGAACGTGGTCGGACGGCCGCTCCCAGCCGCGCGCATCCCGCGTGATCCGGAAATCGCTGACCCCGTCTTTGAGGGCGCGCGATACCCAGATGTGATCGAGCCGGCGGCCGCGATCGGCCAGCGTCCAGTCCGCGGCGCGGTAGCTCCACCAGGTATAGACTTTTTCCGACAGCGGAATGCGCTGGCGCGCGACGTCGATCCATTCGCCATGCGCCTGCGCCGCCAGCAGCTTCTCGCATTCGATCGGGGTGTGCGACACGACTTTCAGCAATTGCTTGTGCGACCACACGTCGTTCTCATGCGGCGCCACATTGAGATCGCCGACCAGGATATGGCGATCGTCGCCGCGCGGATGCAGCGGCTCGCACGCCTTCATCTCGTCGAGGAATTGGAGCTTGTGCTCGAATTTCGGATTGAGCGCGGGATCGGGAATATCGCCGCCGGCCGGTACATAGAAATTATGTACTACCAGCGGCTTTGACAGCTGAGCCTTCTCGCCGAAAGCGACCGAGATGTGACGCGAATCGATCTTGTCGCAGAAGGTGCGGATATCCGTGGTCTCGAACGGCAGTTTCGAGACCACGGCGACGCCGTGATAGCCCTTCTGCCCGTTCAGCGCGACGTGCTCATAGCCGAGGCGCCTGAAACGCTTCAGCGGAAACGCGTCATCGACGCATTTGGTTTCCTGCAGGCACAAGACATCCGGCCTCACCGATTTGAGGAATTTGGCGACCAGATCGATACGCAGGCGCACCGAATTGATGTTCCACGTGGTCAGGGAAAAGCGCATGGAGCTGATGTATCAGTGCAAGGACAGAAAGACACGCCTCATCCCGAGGAGCGGCGTCTTCGCCGCGTCCCGAAGGATGACAATGATTGTATGCGGCCGTCCTTCGACACGCGCGCGAAGCGCGCTCCCCATGATGAGGAGCAGAAGATGTCAGGCGGGCAGCACGGTCTAGCCCGGCGGCGTCGAATAGTTGGTGAAGTCGATCTTGAACAGGCCGGGATCGACTTTCTTGGAGGAATCCAGATTGTAGACCGCAACCGTGGTGTCATAGCCTTGCGGGTCGGTCACGGTCCACTGCTTGAGCTGGCCGTCCTTGGCACCGACCATCAGCATCAGGCGGCTGGTGCCGATCAGCGCCTGCTTCTCCTCGATGGTGACGCTGACGAAGACGTCATCGGCCGTCACGCTCACGACGTTGGTGTCTTTCAAAAGATCGATGCGGTCCGACAGCAGATATCGCAGCGGCGTCTGCGACAGCGGATAGATATCCTGGGTCGCAAGCTTGCGGTCGCGCACCGCCACCGACGATCCGTCGGCGACAATATCGATCGGGCTCGGCGCCTCGTATTCGAAGCGCACCTTGCCGGGCTTCTGGATGTAAAAATCGCCCTTGGTCTTGCTGCCGTCAGGTCCGACCTGGACGAAATTTCCGACCAGCGTCTGCAGCGACGACAGATAGGAACTTACCTTGGCCGCTTGCGCCTTTTGATTGGCATCGAAGGTTGAAAAAATATTGGCGGGAACATTCCGGCGCGGATCGGGAATCACCGGATCTGGAGCTGACGCCGAAGTTGCCCCGGTCGTCATCGGGGCCTTTTGCGGGTCCGAGGCACTCATCTGGACGCCGCCGCGGGCCTTTGGCGCAGGCTTCGGAATCGGAACGGTCTGCGCGCAAGACGGTGTCACGACACTGATCAAGGAAGCCGCGATCAGCAGCGCCAATGCGGTGCGGATGCCGGGAATCGCGAATTGTTCTGCTGTTCGAAACTTCGGATTTCTATTCAACGTGTCGTCCTGCCTGGCTGCCGGCCATTTTATCGTGCTTTCGGCAAAAGGAGATATCGTTTTTCCGTGAAAATATAATGCCAATCCGGCAGTCCTTTGGCTCGATGGCGCTCTCAAAAGCGGCTTTCTTCTTCTTCGACCAGAATCTCGCGTTTGCCGGCGTGATTGGGCTGCCCGACGATGCCTTCGAGTTCCATTCGCTCCATCAGCGACGCAGCGCGGTTATACCCGATCTGCAGCCGGCGCTGAATGTAACTGGTGGAGGCCTTGCGGTCGCGCTTGACGATCTGCACCGCCTGCGCAAACAGGTCGGTGCCTTCGCCCGCGCCCATGCCGGTGGAATCGAACACCGCGCCGTCTTCGTCGGTCGGCTCTTCCGCGGTGACCGCTTCGAGGTATTCGGGCTGGCCCTGGGTCTTGAGATGGCGCACCACCTTTTCGACCTCTTCATCGGAGACGAAAGGCCCGTGGACGCGGCTGATGCGTCCGCCGCCGGCCATATAGAGCATGTCGCCCTGTCCGAGCAGCTGCTCGGCGCCCATTTCGCCTAAAATGGTGCGGCTGTCGATTTTCGACGTCACCTGAAACGAGATACGGGTCGGGAAGTTCGCCTTGATGGTGCCGGTGATGACGTCGACCGACGGCCGTTGCGTGGCGAGAATCACATGCAGGCCGGCGGCGCGCGCCATTTGCGCCAGGCGCTGCACCGCGCCCTCGATGTCCTTGCCGGCGACCATCATCAGGTCGGCCATCTCGTCGACGATGATGGCGATGTAGGGCAGCGGCTCGAGATCGAGCTTCTCGTCCTCATAGACCGCCTTGCCGGTTTCCTTGTCGAAGCCGGTATGCACCGTGCGCGTCAGGCTCTCGCCCTTGGATTTCGCTTCCAGCAGGCGGGCGTTGTAGCCGTCAATGTTGCGCACGCCGAGCTTGGACATTTTCTTGTAGCGCTCTTCCATTTCGCGCACCGCCCACTTCAGCGCGACCACGGCCTTCTTCGGGTCGGTCACGACCGGCGTCAGCAGATGTGGAATGCCGTCATAGACGGAGAGTTCGAGCATCTTTGGGTCGACCATGATCAGGCGCAACTGATCCGGGCGCAGCCGATACAGCAGGCTGAGGATCATGGTGTTGATGGCGACCGATTTGCCGGAGCCGGTGGTGCCGGCGATCAACAGATGCGGCATCCGCGCGAGATCGACGATGATGGATTCGCCGCCGATGTTCTTGCCGAGGCAAAGCGGAAGTTTCGCGACCGATTCGTTGCCGTCCTTGACTGCCAGCAATTCGCGCAAATAAACCTTTTCGCGATGCGGGTTCGGCAATTCGATGCCGATGGCGTTGCGGCCGGGAACCACGGCGACGCGCGCCGAGAGCGCGCTCATCGAACGCGCGATGTCGTCGGAGAGGCCAATGACGCGCGACGATTTGATGCCGGGCGCGGGCTCCAGTTCGTACAGCGTCACCACCGGGCCGGGATGCGCCTTGACGATTTCACCGCGGACGCCGAAATCGCCAAGCACGCCTTCCAGCGCGCGCGAGTTGGACTCCAGTTCGGACTTGCTGAGCGGCTGGCGATCCGAAGCCTTCGGCGCGGTCAACACGGAAATCGGCGGCAGCTCGAACTTGTCGGATGATTTGCGCAACGGCGCGCGCGGCGCGGCCTTCTTGCGCGGGGTGCGGGCTGCGGGCGTTTCCTCGTCGTCTTCTTCGTCTTCGAAATCTTCCTCGGCCTGCGGGGCCAGGGACGGAGCCGCGCGGCCGCCCAGGTTAGGTTCCTGACGCTCGAACGGGGAGGCGCGCGGCGCCGGCGCGCTTGCGACCAGCGAGCTGTAGGCCAGGGTCAATAACCGCCACAGCCGCGCCTTCGCGCTCATCGCGGCGTGAAACGCCCATCCCAGCGGGACCGAGCCGCCGTCATCTTCTTCCACGAAGGGGGCGTCGTCGTCATCAATCGGTGTCAATTCGTCTTCCAGCGGTCGTGAACCGATGCCACCGGCGATCAGGAAAGTCGCGACGACAGCGGCGAAAAGCATGCTCCCGAGCACGAGGCGATAGACGATGCCGGGCGGACCGAACACGACAGCGGGCGCTCGCACCAGCGCGTCGCCGACGACGCCGCCGAGCCCGGTCGGCAGCGGCCATGCCCCGCCATGCGACCAGCAACTTGCAAAGCCCGCCGATACCACCGTGCAGAGTATCCAGCACGCGATCCGCAGCGCTTCGCGGTCGAAGGTTCGATGGGTCAGCATGCGCCAGCCCCACACCGCCACCGGCAGGATCACCATGATCGCGCCGAGGCCGAGAATCTGCATCAAGAGATCGGCGAAGATCGCGCCGGGATAGCCGACGATGTTGCGGATCGCACGCGACGTGGCGTGGCTGAGGCTGGGATCCTGCACCGACCATGTCATCAGCGCTGCCGCCGCGACGCCGGAAAGTGACAGCAATGCGAGGCCCGCGAGTTCGCGCAGCCGCCGCGCCAGCGCCTCGCGGATCGCCGCCGGCAACTGGCCGACCAGGGGAATGACACGTTCGATCGCTGGCATGCTCATGGGGCCCTGCGACTAATCCAGAATTTCGACCAGCCGGTGCAAAGCCTCGGCTGTTGTTTCACTGTCCTGCACCAGCGCCAGACGAATGTAGCCGGCGCCGGGATTGCTGCCGTCGGGTTGCCGCCGCGCCAGGTAACTGCCGGGCACCACGCGCACGCCGCCGTCCTTGTAGAGTTTCACCGTCGCCGCTTCGTCGCCGCCATGGGCCGACACATCGAGCCAGACGCAGAAGCCGCCGGCGGGCCGACGATAGCCATAGCGATTGCCGAGAATCTGGTCGGCGAGATCGAACTTGATGCGGTAGAGCCGCCTGTTCTCCTCGACATGCGCCTCGTCGCTGTAGGCCGCGATCGCGACATGCTGCAGCGGCACCGGCACCTGAGGTGCGGCGACATTGCGCAGCTCGTGAAACATGCCGAGAAATTTCCTGTCGCCGGCGGCGAAACCGACGCGCATGCCGGGCAGGTTCGAGCGCTTCGACAGCGACTGAAACGCAACGACATTTGTAAAATCAGGCCCGGCGCATTCCAGCATGCTGCCGGGAGCCGCCTGCGTATAGATTTCCGAATAGCATTCGTCGCTCAGAATCATGAAGCCGAAACGATCGGCGAGTTTCTTCAGGCGGCCGAAATATTCCCTCGGGGCCACCGCGCCCTGCGGGTTCGCCGGCGAGGCGAGGTAGATCGCGACGGTTCTCGCCAGAGTGGCGTCATCGAGCGCATCGAGGTCGGGCAGGAATCCGTTGGCAAGCGTGGTCGGCAGATAGATCGTCTCGCAGCCGGCGGCGCGCGCGCCGGCGCCATAGGCCGGATAGAACGGATTGGGCACCAGGATCGCAGGTCTGCCCCTGCGCTCGCCGACATAGCGGGCGGCGGTAAGGGCAGCGAAAAACAGGCCCTCGCGGCTGCCGTTCAGCACCAGAAGCTCGGTCTCGGGATCGATCGCCCGCGGCAGGTCGAACCGGATGGAAAGCCAGTTCGCCGCCGCCCGCCGGAACGGCTCGATGCCCTTGGCGATGGGATAGCGGCCGAACTCGGCGATGTGTTTGGCCAGCACCGGACCCACGAAGCCGGGAACCGGATGCTGCGGTTCGCCCAAGGATAGCGTAATCAAGGGCTTACCCGGCTGATGCGGGGCCAAGAGTTCGGTCAGCCGCGCGAATGGCGAGCGTTCGCTTTCCTGATTGCCGGCGCCCTGCGGCGCGCGGGATGAAGCGGTCATTGCCATACTTGAAGCGCCAGCACTCTTGGGGCAGCCGATCGCACGTTCAGACCGGCCGGAAACGGATCAGACCACCATAGATACGGCGAGGTTAAGACGCGATTAACCATCGACGGAACTGGACAATTTGCGCGGTATTACCATATTCTTTTGGAGTATTACTTTTGGAGGCCCGCGATGGCAACCACAGTTACGAGCAAGGGTCAGGTGACGATCCCAAAACCGGTCCGCGATCACTTGGGAATAGGCCCCGGCAGCCAGGTCGCCTTCCGTCGTGCCGAAGACGGCAGCATCGTCATCGAGAAGGCGGACGGGACCCGACAGCCGAGCCGTTTCGCCAAGTTGGTCGGCATTGCAGGCCCCGGTCCTTCCACCGATGAGATCATGGCGATGACCCGCGGCGAGTGACCCGTGACGCTGGTGGATTCGAATGTTCTGCTCGATATCTTCACCAGAACTCCGAGTTGGTGGGAGTGGTCGCTGATGCAGTTGGAGGAAGCCGCTCTACACGGTTCGTTGCTGATCAATGATGTGATCTATGCCGAGACGTCGGTCCGCTTTCACAGCATCGATGATTTCGATGCCGCGCTAGCGACGGCGGGGGTCACCGTTGCACCGATTCCACGCACGGCGCTATTTCTCGCCGGCAAAGCCTTCACGCAGTATCGAAGCGCAGGCGGCGTTCGCACCGGTGTGCTGCCGGATTTTTTCATCGGCGCCCACGCGATGGTCGAGAGCCTGCCGCTGCTGACGCGTGATGCGCGGCGCTATCGAAATTATTTTCCGAAAGTGGTGTTGGTCGCGCCGGAGGGGGATTGAAAGCGCGAGCGCAGCCGGCATGAAGCGAAGCAAGTCCGAGCTTTCTGAAAGCGCGCTCCGTCGTCCGGGACATGCAATTTAATCTGGAATCCAAGTTCCCGCAAAAAGAAAGGGGCTCCAACTTGCGCTGGAGCCCCTCAACGGTCGGGGCATTGCCGGGTATGTGCCCAAACCGTAGTTCTGGGCGCGACCTCGTGAGGTCGCGCCCCGGGAGGACTTACATGTTGTAGGCGCGCTCGCCGTGATCGGTGATATCGAGTCCTTCGCGTTCGGCCTCGACGGAGGGGCGAAGACCGATAATCACGTCGACCACCTTGAACAGGATCGCCGAACCGACGCCGGACCAGATCAACGTCGCAGCAACAGCCTTGCCCTGCGAGATCATCTGGCCGACCAGATCGTAGGTGCCGGCGTTGTTGCCGGTGATGTTGGTGTAGTCGGTAATGCCGACGCCACCGAGCGCGGGATTGACGAGAATACCGGTGCCGAGCGCGCCGATGATTCCGCCGATACAGTGGACGCCGAACACGTCAAGCGCGTCGTCGTAGCCGAGTGCGTTCTTCACCGTGCTGACGAAGAACAGGCACGCCGGCGAGACGACGAAGCCCAGCACCAGCGCGCCGATCGGACCGGCGAAACCGGAAGCCGGCGTCACCGCGACAAGGCCCGCCACCGCGCCGGAGCAGATGCCCAGCAACGACGGCTTGCCTTTGACGATCCATTCCGTGAGCAGCCAGGACAACGACGCGCCAGCCGTAGCCACCATGGTGTTGACGAAGGCCAGCGCCGTCGTGCCGTTCGCCTCGAGATTCGAACCGGCGTTGAAGCCGAACCAGCCGACCCACAGCAGCGAGGCGCCGATCATGGTCATGGTCAGCGAGTGGGGAGGCATCAGCTCCTTGCCGTAGCCGACGCGCTTTCCGATGATCAGCGCACCCGCCAGACCGGCAATGCCGGCGTTGATGTGCACGACCGTACCGCCGGCGAAGTCGAGGGCGCCTGCGCCTGCGAGCCAGCCTGCGCTGCCCGTGACTTCGTCGAGCTTGGCCTGAGCGGCCGTCTTCGCCGCGCCGTCAGCCGCGGCGGCGAGCGCCTTGGCAGCAGCAGCGACATCATCGGGAGCCGGGACGTACCAGACCCAATGCGCGATCGGGAAATAGATGACGGTGACCCAGAGCAGGATGAACAGGAACACCGCGGAGAACTTGATGCGTTCGGCGAACGCGCCGACGATCAGGGCCGGGGTGATCATGGCGAACGTCATCTGGAAGACGAAGTACGCCAGTTCGGGGATCACGACGCCGTTGGAGAACGTCGCGGCGGTCGAGTTGGCATCCACGCCATGAAGGAAGGCTTTGCCGAACCCGCCGATATAGGGAGACATGCTGCCACCGTCGCCGAAGGCGAGGGAGTATCCGTACAGGGTCCAGACAACGCCGACGAGAGCGACGATGGTGAAAACCTGGGTGAGGACAGATGCCATGTTCTTGGTGCGAACCAGGCCGCCGTAGAACAGGGCGAGGCCGGGAATCGACATCATCAGAACGAGCGCGCTGGAAACGAGCATCCAGGCGGTGTCGCCCTTGTTGGGCACGAGGGCCGGAGCCGCGGCGGCGGCATCCGCTGCAGGGGCCGCAGCCGGAGCCGCGGTCTGGGCAAGCGCCACGTCGGCGAAGCCTGCGACACAGAGCAGGCCGAGTGCCAGGACAGCCAATCCCGCGCGGGTTGGACGTTCGAACGTCATTTCTTTTACTCCTGATTGATTGAAGAAGGTGAGCGCGAAATCAGAGTGCCGCGGCATCGGCCTCTCCCGTGCGGATGCGAACCGCATGGTCGAGGTTGATGACGAAGATCTTGCCGTCGCCGATCTGTCCGGTTTTCGCCGCTGACGTGATGGCTTCGATGGTCTTGTCGACTTGGTCCGAGGCGACAGCGACCTCGATCTTGATCTTGGGCAGGAAGCTCACCGCGTATTCAGCACCGCGGTAGATTTCCGTATGACCTTTCTGCCGGCCATATCCCTTGACTTCCGTCACCGTCAAACCGTGAACGCCAATGGCGGTCAGGGCGTCACGGACTTCTTCGAGCTTGAATGGCTTGATTATCGCCATAACAATTTTCATGGGTCCTATCCCCGCTTGGGCCCGGTCCAGACACGACCGGGCGTTTCTCGACTGAGGTTCACCACGCGGAGAAAGTTCACTACGCGGGCACAGCCAAGACCCATAGAATCAAATGCCGTGCCAGATCGGCGGTATTCCCTAACGGACTATGAACGCGGACCTTTTCGGGCTTTGCGGGAATCGGTCCGACCTGCGCTATTCGGTCACGCCCAAAACCTAGTCACATATGCCTAAAAAGAAGGCGAGGCAGGCTCCGGACATAATCCTGCTCACGGGGAGGGCAGAAAAACGGTATTTAGATGGGGGATTTACTGCAAAGCCTCGCCGTGCTGCGAAATATCGAGGCCTTCCAGCTCGTGTTCCCGGGATACCCGCAGCGGTACGAAGGCGCTGACCAGCTTGAGCAGGACGTAGGTCACGCCGCCGGACCACACCAGGGTGACCGCGATACCATAGAGCTGGATCAGCAGTTGCCGCGGATTGCCCTCGATCAGGCCGGAGGTCCCGCCGATCGAGGCGGTTGCAAACACCCCGGCCAGCAGGATTCCTGTCATTCCGCCGATGCCGTGGACGCCGAACACATCGAGCGAGTCGTCGTAGTTGAAACGGTGCTTGAGCCAGGTGCAGGCCCAGAAGCACACCAGACCCGCGATCACCCCGATAACGATGCCGTGCCAGGGAGCCACGAATCCGCTCGCCGGCGTAATCGTTCCGAGGCCCGCGACCGCGCCTGAAATCATGCCGAGCACCGACGGCTTGCGCCGGATCGTCCATTCGATCGCGCCCCAGGTCAGCGCGCCGGCACAGGCCGCGAGATGGGTAGCGATGATCGCCATCACCGCGCGCGAATTCGCACCGAGCGCCGATCCGCCGTTGAAGCCGAACCAGCCGACCCACAGCAATCCGGTGCCCACTACCGCGAGCGACAAATCGAACGGCGACAGATTTTCGCTGCCATAGCCATGGCGCCGGCCCATCACTTTTGCCGCAACCAGGCCGCCGACCCCGGCGCTGAGATGCACCACGAGGCCGCCGGCAAAATCCAGCACGCCCATGCTGCCGAGGAAGCCGCCGCCCCAAACCCAATGTGCGAGCGGAACATAGACGAACATGAACCAGCCGATGGAAAACAGCAGATAGGCCGAAAACCGCATCCGGTCGGCGACGGAGCCCGCCACCAGCGCCACGGTGATGATCGCAAACGTCATCTGGTAGAGCATGAACAAGCTTTCCGGAATCGTCTTCGCCGCCGGATTGACGCCGTCCATGGTCATGCCAGCGAGAAACCAGCGATCGAGCGTCCCAAGCCAGGGACCGTCGCCGACGAACGCCAGCGAATAGCCGAACGCCACCCAGAGAATCGAAATAATGGCTACGGCTGCGAGGCTTTGCGCCATCGTCGCCAGCACGTTCTTCTTGCGCACCATGCCGGAATAGAACAGCGCCAGGCCCGGTATCGTCATCATCAGCACCAGCGCCGTCGCAACGATCATCCACGCGGTGTCGGCGGCGCTGATAGCGGACGTTTCGGCAAACGCCGGTGTTGCAAATGAGAACACCGTCGCAAGACCAATCGGCGCAGCCAGCTTCGCTGCACGATACGAAAGTGCCCCCATGGTATTTCCCCAGCAGGTTATGATGTTATCGATCGCATTCCAGGCGTCGTTGCCGGATGTGACTGACGTGCGAGAATTCAGAGCGCGTCGCTGTCGGTTTCGCCGGTGCGGATCCGCAACGCGTGATCGATCGGCGTCACGAATATCTTGCCGTCGCCGATCTGACCGGTGCGCGCGCTGGAGGTAATGACTTCAACCGCCTTGTCGGCAATATTCGACGGGACCGCGATCTCGATCCGCAGTTTAGGCAGAAAATTCACGACATATTCGGCGCCGCGATAAACCTCGGTGTGGCCCTTCTGGCGGCCATAACCCTTGACCTCGGTTACGGTCATGCCGCTGACCCCGATCGCGGTGAGCGCCTGACGCACCTCGTCAAGTTTGAATGGTTTGATTATGGCAACAACGAGCTTCATGGTCTGGCCTTCATTTCCCGGATTCCGAAAGGTCGGTCGCTTGATTTGCGCCCCTGGGCAAGTCTGGCATCTTTCTCTGCAAATGGCACATAAAGTTGCAAGGCCCGGCCGAGAATCAATTGCGTATCTCGCTCCCGTTCTGGAGTCGGCCTGTACAGGCACGGGGATTATCCGCCAGAATGGGGTTTGATCGCCAGCGCCCGGCCGCCCGCTACAACGCCTAAGGGGATGAAATGTCAAACCGATCCTGGTTTTTTGCGTCCCAGGGCCAGCAGCAAGGTCCCTACCCGGAGGTTCAGCTGCGCGAGTTCATCGCCAGCGGGACGGTCACGGCGGAGACGCTGGTCTGGAGCGAAGGCATGGCGGGCTGGCAAAAAGCGGGGGATGTTCCCGGCCTGCTTTCGGGCGCCTCGGGGCCGCCGCCGGCTCCGCATGCGCGCGGATTTGCGGGGAGCAGCGCCCAGACAGGTGGGTCGCTCTCGGTCGATTTCAGCATCTGGGCGCTGTTCGGGCGCGCGCTGCTGTTCCTGATCGGTTTTCTGTTCGTGATTCCAGCGCCCTGGGTGGCGACGAGTTTCTACGGGTGGTTTGTCGACCGCCTGCGCGTTCCGCAACGGCCCAACCTTGGCTTCACCGGCAGGCCCGGCGACATCTGGTACGTCTTCGTGATCCTGGCGCTCTGCGGCTATGCGGGCTTCAGCCGTGTCTCGTATCTCCCTCTCATTCTCATTCCACTGCAGGCGTTCCTGTCATGGATGACGGTCCGATGGATCGTCGCCAACATCAGTTCGGAAGGGCGTCCACTTCCGCTCGCTTTTGCAGGCAGTCCCTGGGCCTATGTCGGCTGGTATCTGCTGCTCTATGTTTCAGTCATCACCATCATCGGCTGGGCGTGGGTGATTACGGCGTGGGTGCGGTGGATGTGCCGCAATATTGCCGGCACAAGGCGGGACATCGTGTTCAATGCCAGCGGCTGGCAGATGCTGTGGCGAACGGTGGTTTTTGGTCTGGCCGCAGCCTTGATCATCCCGATCCCATGGGTGATGGGATGGTACGCCCGCTGGTACGTCTCCCAATTCGCGCTGGTTGAAAGAATGGCCTGAAGCGAAACTTCACGGCGACCAACCTTATTTGCGTTCGCGCAGCGAGCCTTCCTGCGCGACCGAGGCCACCAGCGTGCCGTCCTGCTTGAAGATCATGCCGCGGGTCAGGCCGCGCCCGCCCCGCGCGCTCGGCGAGTCCTGGGCGTAGAGCAGCCATTCGTCGGCACGGAACGGACGGTGAAACCACATCGCGTGATCGAGACTCGCGGGCATCATGCGCTTGTCGAACAGCGTCCTGCCGTAACGCGCCATCGCTGCGTCGAGCAGCGAGAAGTCCGATGCATAGGCCAGCGCGCACATGTGCAGCGCCGGATCGTCAGACAGTTTCGACGCGGTTCGGATCCAGACATGGATGCGGCCGTCGTCGATCTTCTGGCCGAAATAGCGGCCGAGCTCGACCGGGCGAAGCTCGATCGGGCGGTCGGATTCGTAGTAGCGGCGGATGAATTCCGGCATCTCGCGGAACATCGGCTGCTTGACGACCTCTTCGGCGGTGAGTTTCTCCGGCGGCGGCACGTCCGGCATCTTGTCCTGATGGTCGAACGCGCTTGCTTCCTCGACATGAAACGACACCATGATCGAGAAGATGGCGTTGCCGTGCTGGATCGCGGTGACCCGGCGGGTCGAGTAGCTCTTGCCGTCGCGCAGCCGCTCGACCTCGTAAATGATCGGAATCTGCGGATCGCCGGGCAGGATGAAATAGCAGTGCAGCGAATGCGGCAGGCGGCCTTCGACGGTACGGCAGGCCGCCACCATCGCCTGTCCGATCACCTGCCCGCCGAACACCCGCTGCCAGCTCGTCTTCGGGCTGATGCCGCGAAACATGTTCACCTCGATCGGCTCGAGATCGAGAACGGAAATCAGGTCAATCAGGCCTTTGGACATGGAAGCGCTTTCAGTTCTTGGTCATTCCGGGGCGAGGCCTCGAACCCGGAATCTCGAGATTTCCGGGCTCACGCGAAGACGCGTGCCCCGGAATGACGATCTGAGGGATACGAACCCTTGTTTCGCGTATCTGTTTCGCCCAGCTATACTCCGGTAGCAAGAGCGTCAGTAAGCAGGTTCAACATGGCCGCACAACGAAGCATTGTCATCGGCGGCGGCGCGTTTGCGGGGCTGGCGCTGGCGCTGGCGCTGCGCCAGGGCCTTGGCGCCGATATTCCCGTCATCGTGACCGATCCGGCGCTGGCGACGCGGCCAAGCCGCGATCCGCGCGCGACCGCCATCGTCGCCGCCTGTCGCCGGCTGCTCGATGCCATCGGGGTGTGGGATCAGGTCGCGGCCGAGGCGCAGCCGATCCTGGACATGGTGGTCACCGATTCCAGGCTGGAAGACGCGACCCGTCCGGTGTTTCTGACTTTCGCGGGCAATGTCGAGCCGGGCGAGCCGTTCGCGCACATGGTCGAAAACCGCTATCTGATCGATGCGCTGGTCAAGCGCGCCGAGGCCGAGGGCATCGATCTCAGAGCCACCGCGGTGACGACATTCGAGTCGCGCAGCGACGGCGTCGATGTGACGCTGGCTGACGGCAGCGTTATCGAGGCGAGCCTGCTGGTGGCGGCCGACGGCGCGCGCTCGAAATTGCGCGAGCGCGCCGGCATCGCCACTCATGGCTGGGATTACGATCAATCCGGCATCGTCGTCACCGTCGGCCACGAGCGCGATCATCACGGTCGCGCCGAAGAACATTTCCTGCCCGCCGGTCCGTTCGCGATCCTGCCGCTGACGGGGCAACGCTCGTCGCTGGTATGGACCGAGAAGCGCGCCGAGGCGACGCGCATCGTCGCGCTCAACGAAGAAGAATTTCACGGCGAACTCGAACAGCGCTTTGGGCTGCATCTCGGCGAGATCAAGGCGCTCGACAAACCGCGCGCGTTTCCGCTGGGATATTTCGTCGCGCGCTCGTTCGTCGGCGAACGGCTGGCGCTGGTCGGCGACGCCGCGCATGTGATTCACCCGATCGCGGGGCAGGGCCTCAACATGGGCCTGAAGGATGTCGCAGCCCTCGCCGAGGTGGTCGTCGATGCGGCTCGACTCGGCATGGACCTCGGGCAGGCCGACGTGCTCGACCGCTATCAGCGCTGGCGGCGGTTCGACACCATGGCGATGGGGCTCGCCACCAATTCGCTGAATCTGCTGTTCTCGAACGAATCGACGCTGCTGCGCACGGTGCGCGATATCGGGCTGGGTCTGGTCGATCGCGCGCCGCCGCTGAAAAGCCTGTTCATCCGCCAGGCCGCGGGACTTGCGGGCGAGGTACCGCGGCTGCTGAAGGGCGAGGCGTTGTAGAGCCCATCAGGCCCGGGCACGACGGAGTATAACCTCATGCTGAGGAGCGCATCTTGCGCGTCTCGAACCATGAGGCCGAAACGCTTCATCCTTCGAGACGCGCGCAAGGGCGCGCTCCTCAGGATGAGGAGAGCTCACTTCTCCGGGCGATTGCAACGCCGTTCGATCGCTTTCTCACTCGATCTTCCGTGCCTCTTCCGGCAGCATGATCGGGATGCCGTCGCGGATCGGATAGGCGAGTTTTGCGGAACGCGAGATCAGTTCCTGCTTGGTTGCGTCAAACTCCAGCGGACCCTTGGTCAGCGGACAGACCAGGATTTCCAGCAATTTGGGATCGACGGTGCCTTCAAGGCGTTCGGGCGAGGCGGTCATGCGTTGGTCTCCGGCTTGGTATTTTGGTGCTGTAGCATATCCGGGCGAAACGCGTAGCCGCGCTGTTATCGCGAAGCCATCCGCAGCAGTTCGTCGAGCACCGCCTGCTGTCTCGCCCGCGGCAATGGTTTGTCCGACAGCGCAAAGCCGAGAAACGCCCAGTAGAATATCTGAGCGCGGGAACGCGCCACGCCCGGCGCAAACCCGGACCTCTCGAACAGGCTTTCCACATAACCCAGCCTGCGCCGGTCCATCGCCTGCACTGCTATCCGAGCCACGGGATCGAGCGTGGCCCAAGTGCGGACTGCGTTCTCCAGCGCAGGTTTGCTGCTGAACGACCGACGCAGCAGAAGCAGCAGCGGACTGTCATCTTTCGATGAGGCCTCGACGTTGGCAATGATCTGCTCGGCAGCGACGTCGCGCCAATGCTTGAGAATCGCGGCGTGATACGCGCCGACGTCGGCGAAATGCCAGTAAAAGCTGCCGCGCGACACCCCCATCGCCTTGGCCAGCGGCTCGGCCTTCAGCGCCGTGAAACCGCTTTCGGCCAGCGTCTTGAGGCCCTGATCGAGCCAGTCTTTTGCGGAAAGCTGATCGGCCATGCTTCTTCCTGCGACAACTCACCATACATCACTGTATTGACAACCGCCAGCGCGTCGGTCACAACTCTCCATACAGGACTGTATGGAGACCGATCCGATGCGCGATCTTCTATTGCAATGTTCGGGTTTGGCCGCGATAGCGGTGGCTATCATTCACGGCGTGCTCGGTGAAACCAAAATATTCGCCAACGCAAACAATATAACCATCGAACCCCCGCGGCTGCGGACCCTGCTCCGGCTGGTCTGGCAGGCCGGCACGGTGGCGTGGATCGGCGGCGGCGTGCTGCTGATCGCCGCGCCCCTGATGGCGTCGGAGCCGGCGCGGCACTGGATCGTCGTGACCATGGCCGGGGTGTTTGCCTCTGGCGCGCTGGCCAACGCCTGGGCCAAGCGCGGCCGGCATTTCGGATGGGTGGCGCTCAGCGCGGTGGTTGCGCTGGCGATCGCCGGTTACTAGGGCTTTGGACTCATAAACGCGCAGTCAGAGCATCGCCTTCGAGACTTGGCCGATCGACTCCGCTTACGGGGCTATTACAGGCACCCGCTTTCAAGGGTCTCACGGCCATTCGGAACATTTGCCAGCAAAAGACTTAGAATCCCTCCAGTTTAGAACGCATCTCTTTGCCTGCCGGCCTTCGAACCGCTAACGCCTCTTATTCCTAACAAGGGGATTTGGGGATGAAGGCGATGCAGAACCGGGCTGGGCAATGGCACTCACTGGGAGTGCTGATATCTCTTGCCTTGCTTGGCTGCGCCGGCAGCGCTCGCGCCGAGGACGCAAGTTCCTGGCGCGAGATCGAGACCAAATATATTTTTGGATATACCACCGGTTCCGGCATCGGCCTTGAGGGCGAGAAGGAATTCACGGTCGAGACTCTCGGCCGGTTCGGCAAACGCGATGGTCACTACGCCGCCGCAGAGACCAAGTATGAGTTCGAATTTACGCCGTCCCAGTTCATCCAGATTGAATTCGGCGCGCTCGGATCGACCCACAATATCGGCGGCGTGACCGGTCTCGATGACCGCAGTCAGGTCGCATTGGGCGGCGCTTTTGCGGAACTGCGCTATCTTGCGATCGAGCGCACCTCGAACAATCCGCTGTCGGTCACACTGGCGGTCGAGCCTACGGTGCGGCGAATAGACGAGACCAGCGGCGAGCGCGTGCGCAATTTCGAATTCGAAACCACCGTTAACGCCGACCTCGAGCTTATGAAAAATCGGCTGTTTGCCGGGTTCAATTTGCTTTACGAGCCTGAGGTCACGCAGAGCGCGATAGGCGACACCCAACGCGAAGCCACGTTTGGCGGCTCGGCGGCGCTATCGCTTCGGATCGCGTCCAACGTCGTCGTCGGCGGTGAGGTCTGGTATCTCCGGCATTACGACGCCGCAAACTTAACGGCTTTCACCGGCGACGCCGTGATGCTGGGACCATCGCTCTATATCCAGTTCACGCCGAAAATGTTTATGACCGCGGCCTGGAACGCCCAGGTCTGGGGACGCGAGGTCGGCAATCCCGTCGCGCTCAATCTGGCGGAGTTTCAGCGCCATCGCGCCAAACTCAAATTCGCATGGGAATTTTGATCTTGCTCAACACAAGGAAAGGCTGACAGGTGTCGAGTGTATCTATCATGATGAAAAAACCGGTTTTAGCCGCGCTTTGCGCCATCGCCATACTTCAGGTGTCTCCGTCGCAGGCGCAACAGGCGACCGAGGTTCAGCTGACCTATACCAAGGGTCAGTTCCAGCCGAGCCAGGTGCGCGCCCCAGCCGACAAGCCCGTCACTTTCCGGGTCAAGAACCTCGACGCCAAGGCCATGGAGTTCGAAAGCACATCGCTGCGGGTCGAAAAGGTGGTCGCCGCCAACAGCGAGGGTGTCATCAACGTGCGGGCACTGAAACCCGGACGCTACGAATTCTACGACGACTTCAACGATAAGGCGCGCGGCGCCTTGACCGTGCAATAGGCGGGGCGCCGGTGCTGGCCGCACTCATCATCGTCTTTCGCGAGGTGTTCGAAGCCGGATTGATTGTCGGCATCGTGCTCGCGGTGACAGGCTCGGTGCCGAACCGCAACCGCTGGATCTGCGGCGGAGTGCTGGCGGGCGCGCTTGCGGCCTGCGTCGTCGCGGCGTTTACCGGCGCATTGTCGCAGCTGTTTGCCGGCATGGGACAGGAGTTGTTCAATGCGGCAATCCTGGGGATCGCCGTGATCATGCTGACCTGGCACAACGTCTGGATGGCGCATCACGGCAGGGAAATGGCCGGAGAAATGCGCGCGGCCGGACAGGCGGTCGCGGACGGATCGAAGTCGCTGCTGGCGCTGGCCGTGGTGGTCGGGGTTGCCGTGCTGCGCGAAGGCAGCGAGGTCGCGCTGTTCCTGTATGGCGTCGCCGCGTCCGACGGCGGGTCGGCTTTAAGCCTCGCGATCGGCGGGGTCATCGGTCTGGCGCTGGGAGCCGCCGTTTGCCTGCTGACGTATTTTGGCCTGATGCGCATCCCGCCGCGGGCGTTGTTCGCCACCACGACCGTTCTGATCACATTGCTCGCGGCCGGCATGGCGGCGCAGGCTGTCGCCTTCCTCGAACGCGCCAACTGGCTCACGCCGCTCGATACGGTGGTTTGGGACAGCGCGTGGCTGCTCTCGGAGTCGAGTATCCCCGGCCGGACCATGCACACCCTGGTCGGTTATACCGATCAGCCGACGGAAATGCAGCTTCTGGTCTATGTCGCCGTGCTCCTGGTGACAGTCATGCTGATGCGACTGACCGGATCGCCACCAGCTGACCGCGCCGTCGCAGTCGGCTGACAATCCGGCGCCTTGCGATAAAACCTCCGAGGCTGAGCCAAAGCAGCCGCCCCGCGCACCATAACCCAGCCAGTCCAGCGGGTTGACATATTCTATCGTTCCATTATGATAGAAGTTTCGAAATATAGGATTGATGACGGCGGCAGCGAATATGGATGGTCTTGTCGAGCGCTATGCTTGGCGAGAGATCTTAGCATCTCTCTACGCGGAATGCCGCACCCGCCATCAGCCAATTCGCCCCGAGAAAATCAGATGTTCCGCTTAGGAGAAGATCATGAACGATATCGACCTAAAGAATGCAGTCAGG
>OCZT010000371.1_pt1 | contig 44018 bp, 36 predicted proteins | sample 1539031 | NCBI WGS metagenome assembly OCZT01 (sample SAMEA3539308, study PRJEB22396) | soil metagenome | biome: tundra; feature: field; material: soil | place: USA | collected 2010-05 | depth 0.15 m
CAACCTAAGCATGAATGTCCAACCTATGTTCGCTGTCAGCCGGTTTAAGAACCGGAACGGCGTGTTCTCGTTCCGCGTCGATGGTCAGCTCAACGGCGTCCGCATCCGCCGCAACTTCAAGAGTCAGGAGGAGGCAGCCGCCGAAAAGGGCGTCCTCGAACTCAAGGCGCTGCAACTAGCGTCGAGCCTAAGCGCCGTCACCACCTGCCTCGCGGAGGATCAAGTCCGTGAAGCCGAAGCCGTTTTCCGGCGGCTGGCTGGCGGTAGTCGCACGCTGTCCTTCTGCGTCGATTACGCCCTGACCAACCACCGCACGCCTGAAAATCAGAAAGCATTGGATGAGGCGGTCACGGCTTATCTCGCCGCGAAAACACGGGAGCATGAGCAGAAGCTCATTTCAGCGTCCCAGCTCACGACGATCAACCGGCACATGAAGGCGCTGAAAATATATTTTCCCGGCGTCACAGTCGCCGAACTGACGGCGGCAAAGCTGACGACATATTTCCAGCGGGCCAACGGGTGCCTCAAGACTTACAACAACCGGCGCGGCCTCGTCTCGACTTTTCTCAAGTTCGCCGAGCAGCAGGAGTGGCTTGCGACCAATCCGATTAATAAAATCCCATACTACCGCATTGCCCACCGTCGGGGCTCCGCGAAGACCCTCACGGCGGCTCAAGCACAGGAGTTAATGACTTATGTCGAGGGCTTCGAGAACGGCCGCCTCGTGCCCTTCTTTGCCCTGTGCCTCTTCGCGGGCATCCAGCCATGCCTACGGACGGGTGAAATTCTCCGCCTCCTTCCGGCCCACGTGCGGCTCGATACCCGCGTGATTCTCATCGAGCCCGAGGTCTCCAAGGTCCGGGAGAAACGCACCGTCGCGATTCAGCCGAACCTCGCGGCCTGGCTCCGGGCTTATCCGCTCGCGAAAAATCCGATCATCATGCCGAACCTGCAAAAGCTCAGGGCGCGGATCGCGAAGCGTTTCGGGCTCACGCATGACGTGATGCGGCACACGTTCATTTCGATGCACGTCGCGAAATTCCGCTCCCTCGGCGAGGCCGCACTTCAAGCGGGCAATTCCGAGGCTATCATCAAAAAGCACTACCTCGACCTGAAGAGCGCGGCCGAGGCCAAACAGTTCTTCGGTATCTGGCCGAAGCGCGCCGATAAGGCTGCGCCAGCCACGGTCCCGGCCACGCCAACGCTGCCTGCTCTGGCGCTTTTCGCTGCGGCATGAGCGGGACACCCGGTAACCGTCCACCGAACGGCAGAAACACACGCCGCGCCGGCTTTAATGCCCCGCGGCGTGTCAGTTTTAACCAGATGAGTTGGACTGGGCCGATTTTCGCGCAACCGCTCCTTCTCAACGCTGGATTCCCGGTCGGATCATGCCGGGTAATTCCGACTTTGCGGCCGAGACTTGCGTAACGTAGCCACGTTACTTTTTCGGTGAGACACAGTACTCCTTACGTCAAAAACGTAAGGTTTCAGAACCCGTAAATCCGACACACCGCCTGTCGTTTGGCTGAGCAAGTCCGGCTAAAAATGCCCATGCAGGCAGCGTCACTTACGCGATTTCAAACGTTACGCTTTCGCGTAAGGGGTACTGTGTCCTCCATCAAAAAGAACGCGGCTGTGTTGTGTAAGTGAAGCCCGCGAAGTCGGTAATTGCGGCGATGCCGCCCGCCGCGACATCACCGGAAATTCAACGTTAGCCGTTCCCACCAACACCAGGTGGATATTTGTCATTGGAGATCGAGCATGTCTCAGCATTCTGGCCCGATATTAAGAAACTCCATGGGCCTCTAAACCGCAGACTTGATCGATCAATATGGTGAAAGTTTGCAGAGTTGTGATATTCAATTCCGCCAATTTGGCGGGCTAAGTTCCTTTCATGGCCCGGCGCGCACCATTCTGACCCTGGAGGACAACGCTCTGATCAAACACATCCTCACTTCGCCAGGTGTTGGCTCAGTTCTCCTGGTCGACGGCGGTAGATCTTTGCGCACGGCTTTGCTTGGCGACAGGGTCGCCGCCGTGGCCAAGGAAAACGGTTGGGCCGGGCTAATTATCAATGGGGCCGTGCGGGACGTTGCCGCGCTGAGTCGGCTCGCACTCGGAATCAAGGCCCTGGGGTCAAATCCGCGAAAAAGCGCGAAGGCCGGAAACGGGTCGGTGGACGTACCTGTTACGTTCGGTGGCGTGACGTTTGCGCCGGGAAACTGGGTGTACAGTGACGAGGACGGCATCGTCGTGTCCGCCCAGCGCCTGCCCATCTAGGCCGGCCGCCACTGCCCGGCTACATCCGGCAGATGAGCAACTCGCGCTCGAACATCAGCTCTTTCGGCAGGTGGGTGTGGAGGTCGAGGAAGAGTTCCTCGTGGCTGAGCACCTCCGCGCGCCAGCTGACCCGGTCGAACGCCTGCAGTTCCTCGAACCGGGCCTTCGGGAAATCGAGGCCGGTCCAGTCGAGATCCTTGTAGCGTGGCACCCAGCCGATCGGCATTTCCTTGGCGCGCCCGCCGGCTCGAACGCGGTCGAAGATCCACTTTAGAACGCGCATGTTCTCGCTGTAGCCCGGCCACATAAATTTTCCGTCCTTGTCCTTGCGGAACCAGTTTACGTGAAAGATCCGGGGGGTTTCGCTGAGTTTCCGCTGCATGTTGATCCAGTGGCGGAAGTAGTCGCCCATGTGGTAGCCGCAGAATGGAAGCATGGCCATCGGGTCGCGGCGAACCTTGCCGATCGTGCCGGCAGAGGCGGCGGTCATCTCAGACCCCATCGTGGCCCCGACGTAGACGCCACTGCTCCAGTTGAACGCCTGGTAGACCAGCGGCATGGTGGTCGCGCGGCGGCCGCCGAAGATGAAAGCGCTGATCGGCACTCCTTCGGGGGATTCCCACGCGGGGTCCATTGTCGGACACTGGTGGGCCGGCGCAGTGAAGCGCGCGTTCGGATGCGCCGCAGTGGTCCCGGAGGCCTTGGCCAGCGCAGGCGTCCAGTCCCGGCCCTGCCAATCTAGGGCGTGGGCTGGCGGCTCGTCCGTCATGCCCTCCCACCACACCCCGCCGTCGTCGGTGAGGGCGCAATTCGTGAAGACCGTGTTTTTCGCCAAGGTCTTCATCGCGTTCGGGTTGGTGCGCTTGCCCGTGCCCGGCGCCACGCCAAAGAAGCCGGCCTCGGGATTGATGGCGCGCAGCCGGCCGGCGGCGTCCGGCTTGATCCAGGCAATGTCGTCGCCCACGGTCGTCACCTTCCAGCCTTGCTGCCGAAATGGTTCCGGCGGGATGAGCATGGCGAAGTTCGTTTTGCCGCACGCGCTGGGAAAGGCCGCGGCCACGTAGATTTTCTTTCCCTGCGGATTCTCGACGCCGAGCAGGAGCATGTGTTCGGCCATCCAACCCTCGTCACGGGCCATGGCGGACGCGATCCGCAGGGCGAAGCACTTCTTGCCGAGAAGTGCGTTGCCGCCGTAGCCGGAGCCATAGGACCAGATTTCCCGGGTTTCAGGAAAATGAACAATGTATTTTGCCCTGTTACACGGCCAACTGACATCGCGCTGGCCCTTGCGCAGAGGGCTGCCGAGGGAGTGGACGCAGGGCACGACACGCTTGAAGTCTTGGTCGATGAGGTTGAAGACCCGGCGGCCCACGCGAGCCATGATGCGCATGTTGACCACAGCGTAGGGCGAATCCGTGAGCTGCACGCCAATCTGCGACATGGGTGAACCGAGCGGGCCCATGCTGTACGGCAGCACATACATCGTGCGGCCCCGCATGCAGCCGCGGAAAATATCCTTCAACGTCCGGCGCATCTCGAACGGGTTCACCCAGTTGTTGGTCGGCCCGGCCGCCTCCTCGGAGAGCGAGCAGATGTAGGTGCGATCCTCCACCCGTGCAACGTCACCGGCGTCGGAGCGAGCCAGATAGCAACCCGGCCATTTCTTTCGGTTCAGGCGGATAAACGTGCCGCTCGCCACCATCATTGCGCATAACGCGTCATACTCGGCTTGCGAACCGTCAATCCAGTGGATCGCGTCGGGCCGGCATAGGGCGGCGATCTTTTTCACCCAGCGGATGAGGTGAAGATTCTTGGTCAGAGGTTGGGCGTTTATTTTCATGCGGAAAGCTTGGCGGACAATCGGCGGAGCGGAGCTGTCATGGGTGGGGATTCAAGCGACCAGCTGCCTGCGCATGCTGAACCGTTTGCCGATCGGGTCGCCCGCGGCGCCGACCGAATGTCGGCGGCTAACCGCCAGGCGATCGCGAGGGGGCGCCTCGGTTTCCAGTGCCTGGCGTCGCTCCTCAGCGGACGGGGCCGTATGCACCGACAGCGACAAGGGATAGCTCACGGCCCACGCCGCAAACAGGGGCAGCTCAATCGGGCGGTACTTCACGCTGCCATACTAGCGCCGCAACCTTGCCCGGAGATGAACGGTCCCTGAAATTCCCTTAAGCTGACCGGTCACCCTACAGCCGTAGCTGCCAACCCACATACCCTACGAGGATCGCGCGAGGCTCGTCGTGGTTGTGCAATTCCCGGCCGACCGACAACAAGAATGAACTCAGCTCACTTACATCGACAACGAGGCCGAAATCCAGCGTCAGTGCCGAGCGGTCGAGGCTGGCGGCGGCGGTTCCCGCCAGTTCCACGGCCAGTGCCACCTTGGCGTTGAGCTGGCGCGTCACGGCGGCACCGTAGAGCCAGGTATCGCCGTCCGAACGGAATCCTCGACCCACCTGCAGGTTTAGGGTCACTGGCCCGACGTCTTTCTGCAGCTGGACAGGCAGGACAAAAGTCGAGCCCGATTCCACCAAGCCGCGGTCGCTGGATGACGAGCCGGGATTGTTGAACTCGATCTTGGGAAAGACCGACATCGCGCAGCCGGGCTCCCCGCCGTCGAGAAAACGCCACTTTACGCTGAAAGTCGAATTGCCAAACCCCGATACGTTCGCCCCACCCTCGGTGCGCTGCATGAGGTAAGGCACCTCGTAGGTCAGCTGCAGCCTCTCCCCGATGCCATAGTTCAAGTCAACGACTGGCGCCTCGGAAATCCGCTCGCCGGGGCGACGCTCCGTGCTGATACCGACGTTGATTTCCCAGTGGCCGTTGCCCGGCGTGCCGGGATCATCCGTGATCAACGGCGGGCTGCCTTCCGCCGAGGCGGCCGTGGCGGCGCCGAGCGCGAAACCGAGTCCTAGAATAATGCGGGAAACCAGAGGGCGGTGCATGGCGCTCAACCGCCCGGCTGCGCGGCGGCCCAGAGCACCGCAGCGTCAAACAGTTTCAGACCCGCCTCGTTGAGGCCGCCGAAGGTGGTGTTATCGAGAAACAGCATGACGCGGCGCGCCGGCGCCAGATTCTCCCCGTCCATCGTCGCGCCTTTTTCGTAGGCGAAGAGCGGCGATTTATCGAGCTCACCCGGCAGGGTGGCGATGATGGTGGCGCCGGGACCGGGCCGGCCCCAATTCATTGGGACGCCCTTTTTCATCACATTAAGCAGGCCGGCGGGCAGGCCGGCGGAGAGCGGATGGGGGGCGTTGATCATCCAAAGGTAGCGGAGTTTGCCGTCGCGGGTGCCGAAGTCGGTGTCCTCCTTTTTTCCAGTCAGGCCCATGTGGGGCAAAATGTAGGACTCCCAAGTGACCACGGGCACGGCCACGGCCTTGTATTTTCCCTCGACCACATGGGCGCTGACACCGGAGGAAATGACGATGACGTCCTTGCCTTGCGCGACCGTGACCGGGTCGCGCTGATCGGCGAACGTGACGGTGAAGCCAAGCGCGGCGAGGTGCTCCTGCGCCTTCGCATCCGCGGCGACAACCTCCGGCGCCGCCTTGGCTTGACCGACGAACAGCAAGGCCTTGCCGGCGCCCCGGGCCGGGAGGCCGAGAGTGGCGAAACCAAGCAACAGGATCACAAAGATATGCGGGGATTTCATAGACGGGAATTACTGACTGAGGACAAGGATCTCAAAGGAACCGGGGACCACCGGCGGCAAAGGATGAGGTGTCTTGGCCGTGGGCGCAGGCGCGGGGCCGAACCGGCCGGACGGCACGAAAATTCGGTCCGTTTTCGCGTCGAGCGCGAGTTGCTTGGCTCCCACGCCGGTTGAGACTTTTTGCAGCACGGAATATATGTCAGGCCCATCCTCGTGGACAACGGTCAGGGTTTGATCGGCGTTGGACGCGAATATCCGGCCGGTCGCCGGGTCGTAGGCCACCCCATCGGCATCCTCGCCGATGGCTGGCGTTGCAACCACCTTGCCCGTGTCGCTGTCGAACACGGCGAGCGTATGGTTGCCGCACGCGGAAAACAGACGGTGGTGCACTGGATCAATGTCCAGCCCGGTGCCACCCTCGCCCGGTGCGGCGGGCCAGGCTGCGATCGACGTCAGGGTATGAGTGTCGAAAACGTGCACCTGGCTTTTTTCCTCGTTGTTCACGAAGGCGTGGCCGCGGCCGTCGAAGCAAATTTGCTCCAGCTTGCCCGCCGAGAGGGCCACGGTGCCGATGACGCTCGCGGCGACTGGATCAATCACGGTGACATTACCGCTGCTGCCGTTGACCACGTAGACCTTCTTTGTGTCCGCCGCGTCATATTGAATGTCATCGGGATTGGTTCCGGTGCTCTTTATCGTGGCGAGAGTCTTCAGGGTCAGCGAATCAAACATGATGACCGCGTTGTCGTTGCCGCTGGTCGCAAATCCGCGGTTGAGCCCGGGAACTATGACCACGCCATGCGCGCGATTTGCCGGTGCGATTTCTCCAACTTTCCTCCCGGTGTCGGCGTCGAGAACCTCAAACTTGTTGAAATGCGCCACGTAGAGGTAGCGGGTGGCGGGATCCACCCGGAGGAAATCCCAGCGTGAGGCGTCGCCCCCAACCGGATAACGTGCGGCGACATGGTATTCCGTGGCACCGCCAACGACGGCAAGTGCGAGGAAGGATAAGAACAGACAGGCAGGGCGGTGCATGGGGAGCGGGGTCGCAGATACTGCTGGATCGGAATGAACCCGCAGTCTGGGCGGTAAACCTGAAGTCATCATGAACTGTTCCTGAAAATAAATTAGGGGGGTTTCCGCTCGCGCCTTCGGCCAGAGTCCCCTTTCATCGCCAAGAGCATAAGGCTCCGCTATTCTCGTGAAAATTTTGATCGTCGAAGACGAGCGCCGGCTTGGGCAATTCATAAGGAAGGGGCTGAGCGAGCGCAGCTACACCGCCACATGGGTCGCAACGTGTCGCGAAGCGCGCGATGCGCTCTGCGAGACGGGCTACGACGTCATCATTCTCGATCTCGGCCTGCCCGACGGCGACGGGCTTGCCCTGCTGAAGGAGTGGCGCCATAGCGGGTTCAATGAGCCGGTGCTGATCCTCAGCGCCCGCGACGCGGTCGAGGACCGGATCAAGGGGCTGGATGTCGGCGCGGACGACTACCTGGCCAAGCCTTTCTCGCTCGAGGAACTTCTGGCCCGCGTGCGGTCCCTGCTCCGCCGCCAGAGTGCGGCCAAGGAAACCGTGCTCGAGTACCGCCACATCCGGATGGACCTCCTCGGACGAACCGTGACCGCGGGCGGCGCGCCGGTGGACCTGACGAGCCGGGAATTTGCCCTGCTCGAAATCTTCCTGCAAAACCCCGGCCGCATCCTGCCGCGCACGCTCATCGCGGAGAAGGTCTGGGAGTCGCACTACGACATCGATGGCAACCTATTGGACGTTTACATGAGCAAGTTACGGACAAAATTTGACGTCACGAGCGATCGCCCGCTGTTCAAGACCATTCGTGGGGTCGGCTACCAGATGCTGCCATGAAGTCCATCGGGGTACGCCTGGCCCTACTCTATGCCGGCGTCTCAACGGCGACAATGGTTTGTTTGTTCGTAGCGGGCTATTACATGCTGAACAACCACCTCGTGCACGGACTTGACCTCCTCAACGCGGCGGAATTCGAACAGATCAAGTCGAGCCTGGGGCCCGACTCGGCCAGTCTCACGTCCGCCCAGATTGAACAGCGCATACGCGGCACCGCCGAGGTCGCCTCGGTGTTTTTCTACGTCGAGATCCACGATCACGTCGGGCGCGTCCCGTTCGCATCGTCCAACCTGCATGGCCGCCGACTGCCGGACGTTCCCGGCAAGAAAATCTTCAACGCCACGGCGAGTGGCGTCGGCGAGTTGCGTGTCGGGGAGTTCGTCCTCGGCCCATTGGACGTGATGATCGGAACGTCACTGGGCGAGGTTGGGAAGGTCATGGAAGGGTACACCGAAACCAGCCTGATCCTGGTGTGTCTTATGCTGGTGGCCAGTGTCATCACCGGCTTGGTACTTAGCCGGACCGCCATGCGCCCGGTCCGGCTGATCTCGGAAACCGCGAATCACATTCGCTCGGACAACCTAAGTGAGCGCATCCCGGTGGCCGATGTGCATGACGAAATCTCGAATCTCGCCCGGCTGCTGAATGAGATGTTCGACCGTCTCGAATTGTCCTTCAACCAGATCCGTCGCTTCACGGCCGAGGCGTCCCACGAGCTGAAAACGCCGCTGTCACTGGTCCGGCTCCAGGCGGAAAATCTCCTCGTGGAAGGCGGGCTGACGCCGATGCAGGAAGAGGCGGTGCAGACGCAGCTCGAGGAGATCGCGCGGCTGAACAAGATCATCGAGGAGCTGCTCTTCCTGTCGCGCGCCGAAGCCCAGGCCCTCCGTCTCGATTTCCGGCGCGAAAATCCGCGGGCGTTTCTCCAGTCGTTCGAGCAGGATGCGCGGGCGCTCGCCGAACACCGGGGCATGGTGTTTGCCGCCGTTATCGAGGGCGACGGCCAGGTGGACTATGACCCGAAATGGCTGCGCCAAGTACTGCTGAACCTGCTGCAGAACGCCCTGAATGTTTCGCCGCTGGGTGGCGGGGTCACTCTCACCGCGGCCTTCACCGTCGACGCCTGGCGCGTGAGCCTTGAGGATCAGGGCCCGGGCGTCCCGCCCGCGCAGCGCGAGCGGATCTTCGAGCGCTTTGTCCGCTTGGAAACCAGCGTAGTCCGCGAGATCAAGGGCAGTGGTCTCGGGCTGGCGATCTCGCGGAGCATCATCGGGCTGCACCGGGGAACCATTCGCGCCGAGGCCGGGGCCGGCGGCATCGGCTTGCGGGTGACCTTCGAGCTTCCGATTGGCGAATTGACCACGCCACCACCGTTTCCCGAACTCCAGCCCGCCGGGCGGGATGACACCGCGGACAGCCTGCGAGCCGACTGACGGCGGCGTGGCTACCAGAGCCCGATCACGCGCCACCAGATCATGCCCACGCCGAACCAGATGGCCAGATTGACGACTGAGACGATGAACCCAATCGTCCACCAGCTGCTTTGCGAGACATAGCCGGGCCCAAAATAAATGGGGGCCGACCCGGTGCCATAGTGGGTGATGCCGGCATTGAGGTTGGAGAAAAAGGCCAGCGGCCAGACCGCCAGCAGCGCCGGTACCCCGGCCCCCAACGCCGCAATCAGAAAACCGGGATACAACGCCGAAACATGGGCCGTCATGCTGGCGAACGTGTAGTGCGCATAAAAGTAGGCAACGCCCAGCACCACCAGCGTCATCGGCCACGGCCAGCCATGCACGTGGCTGAAAACCGAATTGGAGATAATCCCGATCACGCCCTGTTCATTGAGCTGTTCCGCCATCATCAGGAGGAGGGCAAACCAGATCAGCGCATCCCACGCGGTCTTGTCGCCGAGCAGTTCATCCCAGCTGACCACGCGGAAAAGCAGGATCACACAAACTCCCGCCAACGCCACGGTGGTATTGGAGAAGCCGTGCCACGGAGCACTGATCCACCCCGCCATGACCGCCGCCATGATGCCGACCAGGATGCGCTCATCACGGCTCATCGGCCCGATCCGGTTAAGTTTAAACCGGGCGTGGGTCCGCGCGTGTTCTGTGTCCCGCAAGTCGGGTGGGCTGAGTTCGTGCAGCAGCCACGGGACAAGGGCGAACGTGCAGAGTCCCGGGACCGACGCGGCGAGCGCCCACCGGCCCCACGTCATTTCCACGTGCGCAATGCTGTGTGCAAAGCTCGCGATCAGTGGATTGGCGGCCATGCCCGTGAGGAACATCGCCGAGGCCGCATAGGTGCAGTGGAATCCCACGAGCGTCAGGTAAGCGCCGATGCGGTTCGCCGTTGGGCCGGGCTGGGAGTCCAGCGCGAGGGCCACGCTGCGCACAATTGGGGCCATGATGCCGCCGCCCCGCGCCGTGTCAGAGGGAACGACCGGCGCCAGCACCAGGTTGGAGACGGCCACCGAGTAACCCAGCGTGAGCGAGGTGTGGCCAAACTGACTGATGAAAAAATAGGCGATCCGGACGCCCAGTCCGGTGGTGGTGATGGCTCGGGCAAACAGAAACGCCGAAAACATGAGCCACACCGTCGTGTTACCAAACCCCGCGAGAACAATTTCTGCGGGCAGCGTCCGCGTCAGCAGCAGTAGGGTCGCCGCGATCACCACGCTGACGCCCATGGGCACCGGCCGGGCGACCAAGGCGACGATCGTGCCCACAAAGATCGCCAAGAGATGCTGCTGGGGCCCATTGAATCCCGGTAGCGGCAGGAAGTACAGCAGCGTGCCCGGCAGCAAAACGATCGCCCAACGGCGTAGGATGCGTAAAGCGGGTTGGCTCATGGGGTGCGAGGCAGCGCGCCCGAGGAGCGCCCGGCCGCCGGGCGGCCCCGAGACAATGTCATCGTCCGCCGCGTGGCAAGGGCGTTGCGCCGTCCGGCGTCAACCCGCGGTCTTCAGCGCGATTAGCGCCAGCGTCACCGTGATCAGACCGCCGATCCGCGTCGCAATCTGCGCGAACGGCATGAGCTGCATCCGATTCGAGGCCGTGAGAATCGCCACGTCACCCGTGCCGCCCTGTCCGCACCGGCAGGCCGTGATGATCGCTGACTCGATCGGGTACAGTTTCACCCAGCGCCCGGCAAAGAAGCCCGTCAGCACCATCGTGAGCACGGTGGCGATGATGGTGAGCAGATTGGCCGGCGCGAAGGCGGAGACCAGTTTGTCCCAAGGCGTCATGGCGACACCGATCGCAAAAAGTAGCGGATAAGTCACCGCGGAGGCGAAGAGCTTGTATACGACCTGCGCGCCGGCCTGAAGTTTGGGGGAGACGCCGTGGGCCAGCTTGGCCACGACTGCCAGAGCCAGCATGGAGAGAGCGGCGGGAACCGTAATCTGGAATTGGCCAAAGTAACTCGCGAGGAACATGCCGACAACATAGAAGGAGATTGCCAGGCTGCCGGCGGCGGCGACGTGGGTGACATCCATGTGGCCCTTGATCTCATCCTCCTTGGGATTCAGCTCGTCGTGCGCCCCCGGTTGGAGCTGGCCGTCGCCTGTCCATGCCGGGTACCGCCGGCCGAGGAAATTGAGCGCTCCCGAAAGCAGGATCGCGGTTAGGCTGCCAAACATGACGGGAGGCAGCACCAGCGCGAACTGGTCGCCCTGCTTGAGATGGAGGATCTCGGCGTAGCCCGTCGAGAGTGGAATCGCCCCCTCGCCCACTCCACCGGACATTACGGGGGCAACAAGATAGAACAAGGTGTGCTTGGCCCCCAGACCCAGCAGCGTGCCCACCCCCACGCCCACGAGCGTGGCGAGCACCGTCCCAGCCGCGATCGGAATGAAGATCCTCACGAACCCGCGGATCAGTACCGTGCGGTCCATGCCGAGGATGCTGCCCACAATCACCGCGGCGATGAACAGGTAGAGGAAGTTGGTGCTCTTGGTAAAATCGGTGATGCCCACGACTAGCGAGTCCGGCAGGATCTTCGCATAGACCAGATAGGACGGAATGAACGTCGCGAAGATGGCAGCCGCTCCGAAGTGGTGGAGCACGGGCAGACGCTTGCCCAGTTCGCCGCAAGCGAATCCGCCCACTGCCAGGACGGACATCATCATGCAGATCTCGCCGGGAAATTTGTCTCCGCGCTGGGTGAACCACGCGATCACCGCGAGTAGGACCACGAACACCGGCAGCGGCAGGATGCCGATCCGAATTTCCATCAGCTTCCACCATCCCTCCGGCCAGAAGGATTTAGCTTCACCCTCACGCATGCCGTTGGCGGCGGGCGAGGCGCTCGGGGTCGCGGGCGTGGTTTCCATGGGGATCGGAAGAACGGGATGATTCAGATTGGGGTGGCGGACTCGGTGACGCGCCGGGACCGGGGAGGCCACAACCGTCGGGACGAGGCAATGAATGTGCCGTCAGCATGGGCCCCGCACCTAAAGTCCAACTGAAACACAGCTTAATATTCGTTCAGCTTCCCGTCCGCCGCCCGGCGGCGTCCGGGCCTCAGTCGAGCCGGCCGGCCTGTTCCCTCGCGATGTCCGCCGGCAGCGGCAGGTAATTTCCGTTTCGCATGACCGCCTCCTGCCCCTCCCGGCTGAGGATGAAGCGGAGGAATTCCTTTAACTTCGGGTCGACCGCCGCACCGGGCGGCCGGTTCAGGAAAAAATACAAGCTGCGCACCAGCGGATAAGTCCGGTCCTGAAAAGACGCCTTGCTGGGCATGACGTACGGCCCGCCCGCGTGCGCCGCCAACGCGAGCGGCTTGAGTCCGGAGATCTTGCCCGCCTGGGGCACGATCGTCCACGCGATGCCATACCGGTTCCTCGCCAGTTCATCGCGCAGCATGTGCTGCAATCCGCCGAGCTGCGCCGTCCGGTCGTCATCGGCGATCATCTTGCTGCCCGTCTCCACATATTCGCGGTAGTTGGGATTCCATTTGTCGCTGTTCCCAAGCACCTTCAACTGGAAGAAGCGCGCCGTGCCCGACGGGGCGTGGCCGTAGGTTTGAATCGGTTGATTCGCCCAATCGCCGGTGAGTCCCAGCTGGCTCCACGTGCGGATGTCATCTTCCGGCCCTCTCCCCGCATGCAGGTTCCATTTGAATCCACTCATGCCACCCGTGCGCTCCGCGCCGAAGATGCCGTCGAGCTGCGCCATCGTCAGCCCGGTGAGCGGATTGTCTGGATGGACGTAGATCACGATCCCTGGCGACTTCCCTTCCACATCGTAAGTACCGGATGCGACGATGACGCCGGTCGCGTGGTACCCGTAGGTTTCATAGAAGGACAAAATCTCGGTGAGCGCCGGTTCGCCGCCATCCGGCGCCAGGTCGGTCACGCCGGTCACGAGCGCGGGAAGCGCCGCATCGCTCGTGATCAGGGTGTCGTGGAAGGTGACGCCCGGGTGATATTTCTGAAACGCCGCTTCCCAGATCTTCAGCAGCCCGCCGAAGCCGAATCCGTAGTTGCGGATGACGCCGGTGACCTGTTGCTGCGGCTGGTAGGCGGGCAGGCTGCTGAGGTCATTCTCCGCCGCCGCCTGTGCCGAAACGAAAGCGAGGGAACCGAGCAGGACCGAAAGCCGGAAGATTTTCATGGGGGCAAACTGGTTCCCGGGGTTGGGGTAAACAATCCCGCCAGTGCGGGTATCCGGGTCGCAATCTGGTCGCGAATCGCCGTGGCCGTGGCGAAGCATTTCACCTGATCCGCGGCCGCCGGATACTTGAACTGCAATGCCAGGGAACCGATTTCCTTCCCCGTCCGGTCGTGCAGCGGCAGCATGACGCCCAATTTCGGACCCTTCGGACTGGGCATGATGGTGGTGCCCCCGTGCAGGACATCCTCGGGGTCGGAGGGCTTGCCGATGACATTCAGCGTCGACGCAATGATGGCCTGCCGGTCGCCGCCCGGCGGCACGCAATGCAGGCCCGCGGCGAGCAGATCGGGGTTGGCCGCCATGATCTCACGCACGAGTTGCTGCGCGTAGATGTGATTGCCGGCCGCAAGTCCGTATTTGGGCGCCTCGGCGGAGCGCAAGGCGGCGAGACCGAGCGCCAGCGCGGCCAGCAGCAGGAAGGGGAAGCTTTTCTTCATCCTTCGCTCAGGGTTGATCGAGTTTCCGCACTTGTTGGGCGGCCAGGGCACCCGTCAACGGCAGGTAGCCGTCAGCCGGCCCGATCCGCTGCTGGCCCTCGGGGCTCAGGATGTAGCGGAGAAATGCGCCAGTGACCGGATCGATTGCGTGGCCCGGCGGCCGGTTGCAACAGGCCACCAAAGCGCGAGTGAGTGGATACTGGCGGCTGATGAGGCTGCTCCGGTTGGCCGAGACTCCCTCCACCGTCACGGCCCGGACTGACGGATTGGAAATACCCAGGCAGGCGACCGCGAGTCCGTAACGATCCCGCGCCAGGGCGGCAAGGATCTGCCGACCGGCATCGTGCGTTGCCTGCAGGGGAATTCCCGTGTCGTTAAACTCGGCCAGTTGATCCCAGTTCATCATGCGGCTGTCATTGAGCACCATGTGCCGGAAGAAGCGTCCCGTGCCGGACATGGCATCGGGACCATAAAGGTGGATGGGGTGGTCCGCCCATTCGCCGGTCAGGCCGAGCTGGCCCCAGGTCCGGATGTCCGACTTCATGAACCGATGTTCCGTGCCAAAAATGGCATCCAGCTGGGCGAGACTGAGCCGCGCCAGCGGGTTGTCGCGGTGCACAAACAGCACGGGCGCGGGCGAGCGGCCCGGACGGTCGAGGCTGCCGGTCAAGATTTCCACCTGCGTCGGCCGGTAGCGGAAGATCCACTCAAAGGCCTGGATCTCGCTCGGGGTCGGCGCCCGGCCGAGCAGGGCCACGTCGGCCCTGCCGGTATAGAGCGCCGCCATGCCGGTGTCGCTGCCGGTCAGGTGGGTCTCGATCCGGACCCCGGGGTGAAGTTTTTCAAACGCCTCCGCCCAATGCCCGACGACCTCCGCCAGCTCCGGGTTGCCCGCCAACCGCACGATACCCGACAGTCCGGCCGCGGGTGCGATCGGAGACATCATAGCGAAGGCGACGAGGCACAGGGTCTTCATGGCAGCTTCTCTAGTTGCCTCCGGATGGCGCCGGCCCCGAGCGGCAGGTAGTCGCTGTCGGAGACAATGGCCTGCTGGCCTTCGCGGCTGAGAATGTAGCGGATAAATTCCCGGACCGCGGGTTCGGCCCGTCCATTGGGCGGCACATCGATGTAGGCCGGGATGATGCGGACAAGCGGATAGGTCTGTGCAATGAGGTTGGCCTTGGTTGGCTCGTAATAGGGTCCGGCATCGTCGCGGGCGAGCGGCAGGGCGCGGACCTGCGGATTGGCGTAACGCACATTCGAGAGCGCGATGCCGGCCGGGTCCCGCGCCAGCGCATCGAGGATCTGTTGGCCGTGGTCATACTGCGTGCCGTCGGGCCGCTGGACATGCACATACTCCTTGAGATCGGTATTCCAGCGGTGGCTGTTCTCCATCACGGCCTCCTGGAAAAAAAGCGCGAAGTCCACGTCGACCTGCCAGCCGTAGGGCTGAATACGCCGGTTCGCCCACTCGCCGGTGAGTCCGACGTCGCGCCAGGTGCGGAGGTTGCGCGGACCGCGCCGGTGCTCGGCCCCGAAGATGGCATCGAGCTGGGTGAGGGCCAGTCCCTTGATGGGATTGTCCTTCCGAACGAAGATCATGTGGGCGTAGTCAAAGAAATTCACGTCGAGGCTCCCGGTCGCGATCTGGATGCCCGTGGGTGCGTAGTGTTTTTCCCGCTCGAAGGCGGTGGCGGCCGCCGGGCTGATCTCCTCCCCCAGAATCGCGATATCCCCCGCCCCGGTGTAAAGCGCGCCGATGGCCGAGGCCGTGCCGTACATGTGGTTCACAAATTTCACGCCCGGCTGGTATCTTGAAAAACCGGCAATCCAGCCATCCATCAGCCGGCCCATGAAATCGTGCTTGGGGCTGCCGTGGCCCCACAGCCGAATCGTGCCGGAGACCGGGCCGGCCGGCGCATAGGGCGCCAGCGCGGCGACCGCCTCTTCCACCGGGTCGGATCCAGGTTCCGCCCGGCCGCTGGTCGCGGCGGCCGCGAGGAGCCAGAGCAAAGCCAGTAGGCAATGCCAACCCAACCCGCCGGTTCTCACGGTGCATGGATAGCCACCACCGGGACCCACCTGTGTCTGAAACCTGGACGACGCAGGCCCTTTGCGCTGGTTCACCGCCGGGTTCATGATTATGCGGGCAGTTTCGGACTGGGCATGCTGACCAGCACGGCGGTCACCACGAGGACGATCAGGGTGAAGACCAACTCCCACCAGGAGGCACGCCGGAGCGTGCCCGCCCCCTCCACGGTGCCCAGCTTGGGTAGGACCCGCCGCCAGTTCAGCGCTCCCATCACCAAAATGCAGGCGACGAAGACGAGCTTGATGATCAACACGCGGCCATAGGGCGTAGTCCACAGCGCGGCAAAATATTTCAAATGCAACCAGGAGGTCAGGAGACCGGAGAGACCCACAAATCCGGCGGAAAAGAGAGCTAGAGGGGAAAAACGCGCCATTAGGCCGGCGACCAGCGAACCTAGCGTCGCGCGGGTAACGGGTTCCTTCATGATCACGGGCAGCGCCGCCACGACGATGACAAACAAGGTGCCCAGCCAGAGTGCCGCCGATGCCCCGTGCAGCGGGTTGATCAACGCCCGCCAACGGCCCGTGACAAGATGGCGGATCGCCAAAGCTCCCCCCAAGACCAGCGCAGCCTTCCAGCCTCCGCGATGGCCTTTGGCGGCGAGCCAAAAGGCGATGATCAGTCCTGGGGCCAGAATCAGCTGGGCATAATCCTCGGAATCCGCCAGCTGTACCGCCGCAAACATATCGCCGTGTGATGCCGCCATATTCCGCCAAACAATCATGGCGAACTCGACCACAAGCAGACAGGCGCCAATTTCGCCGATGGCGGCCGCCCGGTGGTCCACCCGCTGAAAAGCAGGGCCGATCACAATGGCAGTGTCCGACTCCATCGTGCGTAACCAGTCCTGCATCCGCAGTCGGACCAGCCGGAATCCCAAGGCACCAAACACGGCGAAGGAGGCCAGGAAGCCGGTGAATTTTGATCCCGCTTTGGCCCACTTGACCGCGGAAAGTAGGTCACCGGGCATCGTCGCAGCGACCAAAGTGTAGGCAGCCATGTTGAAACGGGGTCAGGGTGTTCGCGTCACTCAAGTTTCTTCAGCTGGTCACGGGACAACTCGGCGGTAAGTGGAAGGTATTTGCCGTCGCGCATCACGGCGTCCTGTCCCTCGCGGCTGACGATGAAACGCAGGTATTCGCGCACCTTCGGATCGAGGGGCCGATCGGTGTATGCGTAGATCTCGTCGGTCATCGGGTATTTCCGGCTGCGGAGGTTCTCCATCGTGTACGCGTAAAAGGGGCCGCCAGAAGTTTTCGCGAGCTCGAGCACCTTCAGCTCCGGCGGCAGGTTCTTGCCCACCGGGGCGGCGACGTAGGCGACGCCATAGCGGTCCTTGATGAGATCGTCGTTCAGCCCGCGTTTCAGGCGGCCGAAGCCCATCGAGGCGCCCTTGCCGTCGTCGGCGCCGACGTAGTTTGCGTAGATGCGCAACTTCTCGTTCCACTTGTCGCTGCCCTTCAGGATCCAATCGGAAATCTCGACGGCCTGGTGATAGCGCTGATTCAGGCCATAGGGGATGATCTCCCGGTCAGCCCATTCGCCGGTGAGTCCGAGTTGGCCCCAGGTGCGGATGTTTTTCTCCGGACCGCGGGCAAACTCAGGGTGCCAGTCGGTGCCGACCCAGCCACCCAGCCGCTCGGCGCCAAAGATGCCGTCGAGCTGCTCAATCGTGATTTTCGTGAGCGGGTTGTCTTTGGACACCACGATGCCAAAGGACGGCTGCCAGCCGGTGACATTGTAGGAGCCGGTGGCGATGGTAATCTCCACGGGGTCGTGGTTCTTGTAGCGCTGGAAAAGCTGCAGCTCTTCGGTTGTGATCTTCCGGCCCATCCCGAGATCCGACACGCCAAACACCAACGACGGCACGGCCGCGCGCGTGGTGAGCAGGTTGTATTCAAATTTCACGCCCGGGTGGAATTTCTGGAACGCCTTCTCCCAATATCCCCCGAGGTTGCCGTCGGTGATGTAATTGCTGCCCCAGAGCCGGATCGTGCCGGAGACTTCGCCCTGGGGCAGGTAGGCTGGCAGGTCGGAGAGGTCCCACTGGTTCGCGGGATAGTAGGCCTTCTTGCCCTTGGCCTTGAGACCCTCGGCGCGGGCCTCCTGCATGGCGAGGCCGGTGGAGACTTTGTCGCCATCAGCGCCGGCCGCGGCGGCGGCGGCGGCGAGCGCGGCAATGCAGATCAGGGTGGTCCGGGATTTCATGGGGAAAGAGGGTTGGGTCATTCGAGTTTCTGGAGTTGTTCCCGGGCGGCGGCGGCAGTGAGCGGCAGATACTTGCCGTCCTGCATCACCGCCTTCTGGCCTTCCCGGCTGACGATGAAGCGCAGGTATTCCCTGACCTTGGGATCCAGCGGGACGTCGACATAGGCATAGATTTCGTCATGGAGCAGATATTTCCGGCTGCGGAGATTTTCGAGACTGTAGGCATAGTAGGGACCGGCAGACGTCTCGGCGATTTCCAGCAGTTTCAAACCCGGGGGCAGGTTCGGACCGACCGGCGAGCCGACATAGGCGATGCCGGAGGGATCTTTCAGCAAATCCTCATTCAGGCCTCGCTTGAGCCGTCCGAAGCCCATCGAACTGCCCTTGCCATCACCGGCGTCAGCTGCGGCGTAATTGGCATAGATGCGCAGCCGCTCGTTCCACTTGTCGCTACCGCCGAGGATGCGATCGGACATCCACGAAGCCTGGCTGTAGCGCTGGTTCAGACCGTAGGGTGTGATGTCCCGGTCAGCCCACTCGCCAGTCAGGCCTAGCTGGCCCCATTTGCGGATGTTTTTTTCCGGACCACGCGCTACCTCCGGGTGCCAGTCGGTTCCCACCCATCCGCCGGTCCGCTCAGCCCCAAAAATGCCGTCGAGCTGCTCCAGAGTGATTTTCGTGAGCGGGTTGTCCTTGGACACCACGATGCCGAAACCCGGGTTCCAGCCCGTGACATTGTAGGAGCCGGTGGCGACCACGATCTCCAGCGGATCACGGTTCTTGTAGCGCTGGTAGAGCTGCAGCTCCTCGGTCTTGATCTTTCGACCGATGCCGACATCCGCCACGCCGAACACCAGCGAGGGCACCGCGGCCCGCGTCGTCAGCATGTGGTATTCGAACTTCACGCCGGGGTGGAATTTCTGGAAGGCCTCTTCCCAGTAGTCGCCGAGGTTGCTATCGGTAATATAATTGCTGCCCCAGAGGCGGATAGTGCCGCTGATTTCCTGCCGCGGTGCATAAGCGGGCAGATCGCTCAGGTCCCATTGGTTGGAGGGATAATAGGCCTTCTTGCCCTTCAGCACCAATCCCTCGGCGCGGGCGGTCTGCATTTCCAAGCCGGAGGAGCCGCGCCTGGCCTGTTGGGCGAAAACGAGCGACGGCACCAGGGCGAGCAGCAACAGGCGGAATCGGCGGGAATACGTTGTTGGATTCATTCGATTTTCCTAAGTTGTTCCCGGACGATCTCGACCGTGAGCGGCAGGTAGCGGCCCTCGCGCTGCACGCAATCCTGTCCTTCCTGGCTGAGGATGAAGTGCAACCACTCGTCCGCCTTGGGGTTGACGGGCTGGCCGGGTGTCCGGTTGAAGTAAAAGAAATACTGCCCGTAAAGCGGATAGGTCCGGTCGTGCACGGTTTCGAGCGACCGCTTGACGTAGGGCCCGCCGTCGTAGCCCTGAATCGCCAGCTCCTTCAGGTCGGGGCTCATCGACATGGGCGAGACGTAGAACATCGCGTATTTGTCCGCAGCGATTGCATGCCGCGCCTGCAGGCTCCAGCTGTTGATCTTGCCCTCAGGAGTAATGTAGTTGGCGTAGGCTTGGTAGCCTTCGACGAACTGATCGCTGCCTCGCAGGACGATGTCGGAGAACTGCGAGGTCTGGTTGCCCCGCAGGGTCTGGCCTCCGGTGTGGATGGGCTTGTCCGGCCAATCGCCCGTCAATCCGAGCTGGCCCCAGGTGCGGATGTTTTCGTCCGCGCCGCGGGAATACGGATACTCGGTGTGCCAGACGCTGCCGACGTACCCGCCGAGCCGCGTACCGCCGAACACGCCGTCGAGCTGCTTCAGGCTGATCTGGTCGAGCGGGTTGTCCTTGTTGACAACAATGATGAAGGCCGGAGACCAGCCGTAGACGTCATATGAGCCGGTCACGGCGGAGATCTCGGTCACCGGGTGGTGGTAAACCTGCTCGAAGGTCAGCAGGTCCATGATAATCGCCTTCCGGCTCATCGCGAGATCCGCCACGCCGCAGGAGAGCGACGGAATGCCGATGCCGGTCGTGGGCAGGTTATACTCGATCTTCACGTCCGGCTGGAATTTCTCGAACGCCTCTTTCCAATACCCGCCGAGGTAACCATCGCGAATGTAGTTGTTGCCCCAGATTCGGATGGTGCCGGTGAGGTGGTGCTTCGGCACATAGTGCGGCAAGTCGCTCAAGTCCCATTTCTTCGTATAGCCGCCGACCGAGCCGTGTTCCTTGCGGAAGCCGGTGACGTTCTGGGTCCAGATGCTGACGCCGGCGTTGGCGGGTTCCTCCGCCTTGGCCTGCGCCGGAATTGCCGCCATCGCGCGATCCACAAACTCGTTGGTGTAAAGCGTCGCAGGATCAACCACGGGGTGCTCGGCCTCGCGGCGCCACTGGCCTTCCGGGCTGTCGTCAAAGGCAAAACCTTGGACGGTATCGAGCACCAGCTGGACCGAAGCCGGCGAGAATGCATAGTCGTCCTTCGCCAGCGAAGGCAGCGTGCGTTTGATGTAATCGATCTCCGTGGCGTGGTCCTTGCCCTCGAAATAATCCACCGGCAATTGTGCAATGATCTCGTCCGCTGAATGCGCGTTGATGAACCGCATCGTCCGCACGAAGGCGTTCACCAGGTGCTGGACCGTTTCCGGATGCGCCTTGATGTATGCCGGAGCCATCAGGAGCGACTGCGCCGGCCACGGGGCGCCGAGTGCCTTGGCCGTCGATTCGCGGCTGTTCAGGTCGTAGAGGGTCGACGCCAGGCCGGTGGCCTCGAGCGCGGAGGTGATGGGCTCCTGAAAGGTCATGATATCCACCTGTCCGTCCCGCAGGCCCTTGATGACCGCTTCCCGGCGCCCCTCGTGCTCGAGCATCACCGGCGTGAAGCAATCGTCTGACAGGCCGGCATGGCGGACGAGATAGTGGGTCAACACGCTCTTCGTGCCGTAGCCGGCACCTTCCGCGACCTTGCGACCCTTGAAATCCGCCGCGCCGTAAATCTGGCCCCTTACGCGGTTGGCCACCAGCACGGTCATGCCCGGAGCATCGTTGAACACCATGATGGCCTTGACTGGCAGATTGTGCCGCGCTCCGAACACCGCGTGGTTGAACCAGTGATAGGAGGCGTCGATGTCGCCCCGGATGAGCGGTGCTTGCATCAGGTAGTCCTCGGGCGAGACCTTGAGCAGGTCGGTCCGGACCACGTCGAGGCCCTCGGCCTCGAAATAACCGAGGCTCTCCGCCAGCCGCACCACGATGGGATCTTCATCGACTGTGAGGCGGACCCGGGTGAGCGGCTCGGCGGCGGCCAGCGGATGCAGGCCAGCCGCGAGGAGCAGCGCGGCCCCGAGCAGTTTCAGAGGGAAGGATGGGGTCATGGTCAAAGTGTGGGTTGGGGCAGGTTTATTTTGCGGCGCAGCTCAGTCTTCCATGAACTGGTGCTCGGGCGGAATCGCGGTGGAATTGAGTTTCTCCAGCTGGGCCTGGACGATCGGAGCCGGCAGCGGCAGGTAACTACCCTCCTCCGCCACATCCTGCTGGCCCTGCCGGCTGAGAATGTAGCGGATAAACTCCTTCACCCGCGGGTCGCCCAAGGTCGGCATCAGGTCGGTGTTCCGGTCATCCATCGTGTAGACGAGGTAAACCGGGCGGTGCAGCGGGTAGCTGCGGTCCGCGACGCTCGCCGGGCTTAGAGCGATGTATGGGCCGCCCTTGGTTTCGGCCAGCGGGAGGGCCTTGACCTCGGCATTCGCGTAGGCGGCCGGCGCGTAGGCAATGCCCAGTGGATCCTTGGCGAGGTCGGCCAGCATCTGCTGCCGGTCGGCATATTCCCGCAGATCCTCGTTCCAGGTTTCACCCCCGCCGAGCACGCGGGACTGGAAATAAGTGATGGCACCGGTGCCGAGACCCGGCTGCCCGTAGACATGGATCGGCTGGTCGGCAAGAGGCCCCTTGAGCCCGAGCTGACCCCACGTGCGAAGGTTGTCCTTGGCGGTGCGGGCGACCTTGGTGTCCCAAGTCAAAGCGTTCCAGCCGCCCGCGCGCTCAGCGCCGAAAATGCCATCCAGTGCGCGCACCGTCAACCGGGCCAGCGGATTGTCCTTGTGCACGAAAATCGCATAGGCCGGCGATTTGTGCAGGGCCTCGGCGCTGCCCGTCGCAACCTCGATCACCGCCGGATAGACCCAAGAACGCTCGTAGACGCCATAGCGCTCGTAGGGAAAAATCGGCCGGCCCATCAGCGCCAGGTCGGCCGTGCGCATATCGAGGCCATACATTGCCGAGGAGGTGCTCTTGAGATCATCGGCAAACTGGATCCCGGGCTGCAGGCGCCTGAAGCCGGCCTCCCAGCGTTTCATCAACGACACCATCTGCGGGTTGCCGCAGCTGCGGATGACGCCCGTTACCTGCAGCTGCGGCCGGTCGTCCCCCAGGTCGTCCGCGGCCCGGAGGGCCGCGGGGATGGCAAGCATCGCTGCGACCAGCAGGCCGGCGCGGGCGAGAAGGACGGGAATATTCGGTTTCATGGCGAAGGGAGCTCGCGGCTCATTCAAGTTTGGCGAGCTCAGCCTTCACCTCATCGGCATTGAGCGGGATGAAAAGACGGTTGTCGGCGACGATCTGCTGGCCTTCCCGGCTGAGGATGAAGCGGACGAATTCCTTTTCGCGGACGCCTAGCGGCTGGCCGGGCACGCGGTTCAGGTAGACATAGGCGGCGTTGTGCAACGGATAACTTCCGTCGTGGAAAGTCTGCGCGCTGGGCACGACGAATGGACCGCCGGCCTGGCGCGCCAGCGGCAGCACGCGCACGTCGCCGTGGTTTGCGTTGATGACGCGCTGGAAAATGAACCCGACGGCGTAGGGGTCCTTTTCGACTGCTTCCAGCACCAGCTGGTCACGGGTCTTGCCCTTGGCCTTCGTGCCGATGTCGGCGCGGGGCTCCTCGATCAGGGCGGGATTCCACTTGGTGCCGCCGTGGAAGCATTCGCGCTCGATCAGGTCCGCCCAGTTGCTGAGCGTGACGTCGGAACCATAGAGGTGGATGGGCTGGCCTGCCCATGGACCGGTGAGCCCCAGCTGGCCCCATTCACGGATGTCCGTCCCCGAACCACGGGCGCACGCCGTCGACCACTGCCCGTTGACCCAGCCGCCGGTGCGCTGCGCACCGTAGATGCCGTCGATCTGGTCGAGGGTCAGCCCGCCCAGGGCGTTGTGCTTGTTCACGATGAACATCAATCCGGGCGTTGTGCCCTGTGGATCGTCATAGGAACCGCAGGCAAATCTGATCTCGAGCGGCGCGTAGCCAAACTGGGCCTCGAAGGCTCGGAAGCCATTGCGCCATTGCCGGTGCCCCATCACGCCGATGTCCGCCGAGCCCGTCACCAACCCGGCGAAGGCCTGCGAGGTGTTGATCAGGTAAGCGTTGAGGCGCACCTGCCCGTGGTGGCCACGGAACGCGCTGGCCCATTTGCCGACCAGATCCTCCAGGGGAGTGCCGTAGATGCGCAGGACGCCCGTGACCCGCTGGGCAGGCACGTATTCCGGCAGGGCGCTGAGATCATAATGCGCGGGCTGAAACGCCGGGCCGGCGGCGATCGCGGACGACGCGCTCCAGAGCGCGCATAACAGGAGGGAGCCGGCACGCATGTTCACTGGAGCTTTTTGAGTTGTTCCCGGACCAATTCGGCGGTCAGCGGCAGGTATTTGCCGTCGCGCTGCACCTCGGCCTGGCCTTCCTGGCTGAGGATGAAGCGGAGAAATTCCTTCACCATCGGGTTCATCTGATCACCGGGGAGCACGGTGGTGTAAAAGTAAACCTGGGTCGCGAGCGGATATGTGCCGTTCTGCACGCTGTCCATGGTGTGCTCGACCAGAGGGCCGTTCCCCTCGCCTACCGCGAGGCGATGTATGTTCGGCTGGTCACTGCGGAAGCGGTTGAATCCGATGGCGTATTTGTCGTGCGCGATGGCCTGGTTGATCTCTTCCGCCTCAAGATGGCGCTTGCCAGCGGAGTCCATGTAGTTGCCGTAGGAGTGAATCTTCTCATTCCATTTGTCGCTGCCCTTGAGCACGAGGTCGCAAAAGGCCGTGGCGGTGTTGTAGCGCAGACTGAATCCGTAGACGTGGATCGGTTTGTCCGCCCATTCCCCCGTGAGGCCGAGCTGGCCCCAGGTGCGGATATTCTTCTCCAGCCCGCGCGCCAGGTCGGGGCGCCAGTTGGTGCCAACCCAGCCGCCGTCCCGCTCGGCGCCAAACACCCCATCGAGCTGCTCCATCGTGATGCCCTTGAGCGGATTCTCGCCGTTGACAATGATCGTAAAGGAATTTTCCCAGCCGCCGACGTCATAGGAACCTGTCACGGCGGCGATCTCTACCGGGTCGCAGTTCTTCATGCGCTCGTAGCCGAGTAGGTCGTAAAAGCCCGGCTTGTGGGAGAAGATCAGATCCGCCTGGTTATAATCGAGCGCCCCGAAGGCACCGGCCGAAGTCGGCAGATAATACGAGAGCCTGATGCCCGGCTGGAATTTGGCGAAGGCCTTCTGCCAGTATTCCCCCAACAGCCCGTCGGCAATGTAGTTGTTGCCATGTATTTTAATCCAGCCGGCGTACAGCTTCTGCGGCTGATAGTGCGGCAGCGCGCTCAGGTCGAAACGCGGCTGGTAGAACGCCTTTTCGCCGCGCTCGCGGACGATGCGGAAGTGTTCGACCTGGGCCTTAAGCGCATTGACCGTGTCAGCCGACGGAGCGGATTGTGCGCGTAGCGTCGGCCGCGGCACAAGCAAGCCCACGGCGCACGCCAGGGCTGCTGGGATAAGGGAGGAGGAGGAGGATTTCATGGGATTTATTTTGGCAGCAAAAACGAAATAGGAATACCGCCGCGCTAGTTCAGCTTGCCGCGTTCGGTGACGGCCAACGCGGCGGGCAGCGGCAGCCACCCGTCGGAGGCCGCGATGGCGTCCTGCCCTTCCTGACTCAGGACGAACCGGAGGAATTCCTCGACCTTGGGCGGGAGCGGCTTTCCCGGCTCCCGGTCAAGGACCATGTAGATCGGGCGCGCCAAGGGATGCACCAAGCGCTTCACCTCTTCCAGCGTTCCGGCGTAATAGGGCCCGTTGGAATTTTCCGCGAGGGCGATGATCTTCATGCCGGGGATGACACTTCCCAGGCAACCGAATCCGATTGCCGCCGGATCTTGTACGGTCACCTCCGCGATGACCTCATCGGGACCGAGCTTGCCCCGGCGCATGGGGAGTTGGATCACCGACTTCCTGAAGTCCGCTCCCTGGCACACAATTTTCTGGATGAAATAGTCGACGCCATTCGGCAGCCTGTGGATGTAGGCATCGATCGGCCGGTTCGCCCATTCGCCGGTCAAACCCAGATCGCTCCAGGTCCTGATCTCTGCCGCCGCGCCGCGACGGCGCTCCGCGGAATAGATGGCGTCGAGTTGCCCGAGCGTGATCCTCTCGATTGGATTGCTGGCATTCACGTAGACGCCGAGCGCCGGCGTCAGACCGGCCGTCCGGTGGGCCCCGAGTCCCACCATGACGATGGTCGCATTATATCCGCGAATCCGGCGAAAACTCTCCTCCTCCGAGGGCCACAGCTCGCGGGCGGGAAATCCGAGCTCGTACGCGCCCGACATCACCATGGGCACCGAGGCAATGGGCGACGTGCCCTTCGCGATGATTTCAAAATCGGGATGGAATTTTGCAAATCGCTCCACCCACAGTTTCATCAGCGGCTCCGCGACTGTCTCGCACGTGATCCGCATATCGCCCGTCAGAGTCGTGCGCGGTTGGTATCGCGGTGATTCCGTGGTGCGGCCCGACAGCGAAGCCAGAACGGATAGTACCAGGACCGCAAAGGTCAGACGGCAGGCAGGCTTCATGGGTGGACAAAAAGTAAACCGACGAGGGGTAAGCCTGCAGGATGCGCTGTCTTTCTGGAGCTGAGCTTAATGGGAGCTTAATTTTGTTTAATTTTTTCCGCCGCTCACGGCCGCCCGCCGAGCCGCTCCAAGGACACAGCGGGATCCAGCGAACGACCAGGAGGCCTTGCGCCCCTCTCCCGCACGCAGGGCTGCAAAGGCCAGCAGCCCGGGGAGAGTCGTCCGGCTCCGCGGGTGGTTGGAACCGGCGCTCCTGGAGGGATCGCCATGAGCCAGGGCTCGCGGGATGGCAGTCAGTTGTCGAGTTTCCTGAGCTGCTCTTTCAGGTAGTCGGCCTTGAGGGGATAGTAGTAGCCGACCTTGGCAATGATCTCCTGGCCCTCGCGGCTGAGCACGAAGCGCATGAACTCGCGGATCTTGGGATCGAGCGGCTGGCCCGGCGCCTTGTTGACGTAGAAATAGGCGTCGCGGATGAGCGGATAGGTGCGGTTGGCGACATTATCAGGGGTGAGCGCGTAGGCCGTCCCGCCCTTCTTTCTAGAAATGCGCAGGACCTTCACGTTCGGGTAGTCCTTCACGTGCATCAGGGCGGCGATGCCGATGGCGAACTTGTTCGTCGAAAGATCCTCGAGCGGGCGCTCGCTGGCCACCGCCGCGCCGTCGGCGTCGGGTGTCGTCTGCTTGGCCTCAACGTATTGGCGGAAGTTGGGATTCCACTTGTCCGACCAGTGAAACCAGAAGCGCTCGATCGCAATCTCGAAGCCGGGCGCGATATAGCCAAAAGTCGAGATTTCCTTGCCGGCGAACTCGCCCTTGAGCCCGAGCTGGTCCCAGGTGCGGATGTTCGTGTCCGCGGTGCGGGCGTATTTGGCGGTGTAGAGGTAATTGCCGTTCACCAGTTCCCACCCGCCGTTGCGTTCCGCGCCAAAGACGCGCTCGAGCTCGTCGAGGGAGATTTCCTCGAGCGGGTTGTCCTTGTTGACCACGATCGCCCAGGCCCAGAGCGAGCCGCGCTTCTCTGAGCCGCCGGTGGCGACCGATATTTCCGTCGGCATGTAGCCGAAGGTGTTGAAGAAGGGCATCTGGTCGGTGATCTTCGCGTCGTCGCCCATTGAGGCCACGTCGGACACGCCGCAGTAGAGCCCGGCGATGCCGCCCTCGCTGCTGGTCATGAAGTTGGTCGAGACACGCGCCTCCGGATGGAAGTGCTTGAAACCCTCTGCGAGCTGGTCAACGGCGTTCTTCAGCTCGCTGCCCATGATGCGCAGGGCGCCAACAATCTGGACCTCGGGCTTGTAAGACGGCAGATCGCTCAGGTCCGGCGGCGGAAGTTCGGTATAGGTGGCAAAGGTGCCGGGGCCGTCGACCCGTAACGTGTCCTTGATTCCGTCAAACTGTTCGTAGGTGGGAACCGCGGCCGCGATCTCCTTGCGAATGCCGACCTTCATCTTGCCGATGGCGGCGAAAGCGACCGGATCACGGTACTCGAGCAAATTGATGGCGTTGACCTTGCCGGTCTCGCCGCGCTCCAGGTAGGCGGTGTAGCGCACGAGGTGTTTCGTGCCGCGCATTGCCGCGTAGAGGGGACCCACGTAGCCGTGAACAAACTCGGCAAAGCGTCCGGCGGGCACGAGGGGGGTGTAGGTGTTGACGACAAATATCGACCGGTTCGAGTCACGCGGGGTGATTTCGCCGTGAGCCAAGGCGTCGGCCTGGCGGACGATCAGGCCGGCCGGCAGGGCCGACACGTCTTCCTCCTGCCAGGACTGGTACGAGCCCTCGCTGGGAAACTCCAGCACGGCCAGCATGCCGAAGCCGGCCGCGTGTCCCGGCTTCTCAGGGCGGCCGTCCGTCAGGAGCAGCACGTTGGCCACCTGACCCGACTGGCGCCATTTCGCAAGAAGCGCGGGCAATTCGGCGGGGCACGCGACGCCTTCCGTGGTGCGGATGATGACGTTGGTTGGCGCGGCCACCGCGGAGAAGCAGCCGAGGCCAACCGCGGCGCCGAGGCCGAGGAGCCGCCAGAGCGGGGCCACGCGGAAAAAAACAGGGAGTTTGTTCATGGGAGTATTGAGGTCGGGGTGGTAAGGACCGCAGAGCGGACGGCCGGTAGGGGCACCGTCTGGCAATCACTCCGTCCCATCCTGCCGCAGCGAGCTTAAGCCATCCTGAAATGCGGCTGAAAATTAATTAACCCCACTCTGGCCCGCGCCCATCAGCCGGTCGGTCCCGTCCCTGGTGGACCGGCGGACCCCGGACCGCTCAGAATCGCGGCGGCCTTCGTCCGGTCGAATTCCCCATCCCACCGGGCCAACAGGAGGGTCGCCACAGTGTTGCCAATGAAGTTCGTGATAGCGCGCGCCTCGGACATGAAGCGGTCCACCCCCAGAATGAGCGCCATGCCTTCCACGGGAATTTTGCCGGTCGACTTGAGGGTCGCCGCCAGCACGATGAAGCCGCTGCCCGTGACTCCCGCCGCCCCCTTTGAAGTCAGGAGCAGGACCAGCAGCAGCCCGATCTGCCCGCTCAAAGGCAGGGGCGTGTCGGTCGCCTGAGCGATGAAAATTGCCGCCATCGTCAGGTAAATGCAGGTGCCATCCAGGTTGAACGAATAGCCGGCAGGCACGACCAAGCCCACGACCGACGGGGCGCAGCCGGTCCGCTCCAACTTCTGCATCAAGCCGGGCAGCGCCGCCTCCGACGAGGACGTGCCGATGACGATGAACAGTTCGTCGCGCATATAACGGAGGATCTTCCACAGACTGAAGCCGCCGAGGCGGGCGAGGCCGCCCAGGACAAAAACAATGAAGACGCCGCAGGTCAGATACACACACGCCATCAACTTCCCGAGCGCGGCCAGCGACCCAAGCCCATACTTGCCCACTGTGAACGCCATGGCGCCAAAGGCGGCGACCGGGGCGATCCGCGTCACTATCGTCACGATGCTGAAGAACAAGCGCGCCAATTCGTGCAGCAACTTGGTCACGGGCCGGCCGTACTCTCCGAGCCGGGCGAGCGCGAATCCGGACAGCAGCGCGACCAGCAGCACCGGCAGGATGTCGCCATCGACAAAGGCGCCGACAAACGTGTTCGGAATCACCTGCAAGATCATCTCCACGGGGCTAATGGCCTGCGCAGCCCCGACGTAGGCGGCTATGCCCTTGGTGTCCAGCGAGGCCGCGGTCGCGTGGACGCCGGCACCGGGAGTGAAGACATTGACGATGATCAGTCCGATGATCAGGGCGAGGGTCGTGACGATTTCGAAATAGACCAGCGCCGCCACCCCCACCCGGCCCACCTTCCGCAGGTCACCCATCCCTGAAATCCCCGCCACGACGGTGGTGAAGATGATGGGCGCAATCAGCATCTTGATGAGCTTGATGAAACCGTCGCCGAGCGGTTTGAGCGGCACGGCCCAGTCGGGCGCGAAGACGCCCAGGAGCACGCCGAGGACGATGGCGACGAGCACCTGCAGGTAGAGGCTGGAAAAAAAGCGTCTCACGGCGAAAAGCAGGTTGGACGAAACCCAGGACGGATTACAAGCCGGCCAGGGCGCCGAGCTACTATTTGATCTCCTTCATCGCGGCTTCGACGAAGCGGTTGTCATAGGTCATCTCCGGCTGGACTTTCCCGCTCTTCGCGGCGGTCCGACGGTAGATCCCCTCGGGGCTGTCGTCGAATTCTGTGTGAAAGAGCACGGTGCAGGCGAGCTTCGCCGCCGAGGGCGGGATCGAGTAGTCGCCGTGCGTCATGCCCGGCAGCACCTTCGCGATTTCGGCTGTCTTGGTCTTTTTGTAGTCGGCCCAGAGGTCGTTATTGATGTCCGGCGCAAAGTATCCCGGCGCCAACTTGGCGACGATTTCCCCCGCGGTGTGCGTGTTGATGAAACGCATCGTGCGCACAAAGACGTTCACAAGGCGCTGCACTCGATCCGGATGGGCTTGGATGTACTTCGGAGACAGGTAGAGGCAGCGCGCGGGCCAGACATCACCCAAGGCGGACCGGGTACCCTCGGCCGTGCTGAGATCGTAGAGCGGCGTGACGAGATGGGTGGCCAGCAGTCCGGTTGTCATCGGCTCCATGCACGCAACAATATCCACGCGCCCGGCATTCAGGGCTTCGGTGAGGAGCGGAAGCTTGGCGGACAACGCCGTCGGCGCCGGCGTGTAAGAGCCCGGTGGCAGTCCCGCGTGAGAAATGATCACGTCGGTCAGATAGCGCCGGGTGGAAAAACCGGCGGAGTCGGCGATCGTCCGTCCCTTGAAATCGGCGGCGCTCCTGACCTCATCCTTCAACCGGTTGGTCACGGAGATGGTCAGGTGCGGACTATTCTCAATCAGGAAAACCGCCTGCGCCGGCTGGTCGTTGCCAACGCCAAACACCACGCGCTGGTACCAGCAGATCTCCGCGTCCATCGTGCCGTCGTTCAGCAGCTCGGTGGAATAGAAGTCCTCGTCGCGATGGTTCATGACGTTGACCATCTCCACATCGATCCCCTCCTGCTCAAAATAGCCGAGCCCCGCCGCCAGTTCGGGCACGAGGTGGCCAATGCCCGGCATGGGCGCCAGTCGAATTTTGATTCGTTCCGGGGTGGCGCAAAGGGGCGCGGCGATCAACGCGCCAAACGACAGGAACAGCGCAAGGAAGCGCAGATGTGATTTCATGGCATCATTTGGCGGGAACTTGGGATGAAGGGATCGCGTACTGGGCGGTGGCGTTTAAATCCGCGTCCGCGCGGGCGATTGGCCGGGCGAATCAAGGATCGTGAGCTGCGCCTGCAATTTCCGGCGCCTTAGGTAAGTGGTCACCCCCGCGGAGCCCTTCCTCCAGCCATTGGCGGCCGATGGGAAGGCGGTGAATTTCCCCAATGTTCGGGTCCCCGCGAGGATTCGCTTTCGCACATTGGCCTGGCGCCGCGGTCAAAAACGCCGGGTCACGGAAAGGGTCAGCTTGCGTTGTTCACCCACGTTCAGCGTAAGCGCGCTTTGCGAGGATGCGATATAGCGGCGGTCGAGGAGATTCTGCACATTCAGCGCGAAGTCGTAGGCCCTCCACTTGTAGTAGATGGCGGTATCGACCCGCGTCCAAGCCGGAAGACGGTAGTATACGGTGGTGGTGGGGTCGCCCGCCCAAGCCTGCCCGACATAAATCACGCCGGTGCCGAAACCGAGGCCCTTCAAGTCGCCGGTCGGAATGTTGTAGCGGGTCCAGAAATTGCCCGAGACGCGCGGCGCGTTCGCCAGGTCGTATCCAACTGACAGGGGATTCTTGACCGAGGCGGCAATGATTGCCTTGGAATAAGCGTAGCCCGCCTGCAACTGCCAGTTCGGAAATGGCTGCCATTGGGCCTCAAACTCGAAGCCCTTGCTGGTTTGCTTCCCGTCAAGCCGCGAGATCGCCTGCCCGACCTGCGCCGAGCCGGTCGGCACGGTGAAGTTGGTCCCGGAGGCCACGATCACATTGGTCCGGTTAATCTCGTACATCGCCATCGTGATATTCACGTTATTGTCGTTCGATTCGAACTTCACGCCACCCTCGTATTGCTCGCCCGACTCGGGGGGAAAGTCTGAATTACCAGACGAGTCATATGCGATCGCGGTCTGAGGCTTGATCGATTGGCTCCAGCTCACATAGGGCGAGATGTTCTTGGTAACATCGTAAACCACCCCGGCCTGGCGCGTGTAGGTGTCGAGCATGTTGGAAAACGTGGTCAGGGCCGGACTGAGCGTGTTCAGGCCGTTGACATCCTGGTGATCATGCCGGACGCCCACCGACACGTGCAGCCGTTCTCCGACTTTGATCTGGTCGGAGAGATATTCCCCGAGCGCAGACTGATAGGTATTCTGGTTGGTTTGACCGGTGCCGTCGGCCGGGTACGCAAGCTGGTCGAGGAAAGGATTGGTGAGGGTGACGGCGTTGGTCACGGGTTGGTTCGGGCCAAACGCGATCCGGGTGTTGCCGAAGAACTCCTTGCCGCCGCCGCCGCCAAAAATTACCGTCTGGGTGATATTGCCGGTCTTGAAGGAGCGGTAGATGTTAGCATCGGCATAATTGTACCGATGGCCGTTCTTCACGTAGTTGTACTGCCGGCGCAGCAGGGAGGTCGGCTTGGCAAACGTCGAAGTCGGGGAAAAGACGTTGGCATTGTTCACGGTCAACTCGCGCACCACGTCGAGGTGCCAGACCGTGCGCGTCTGAATCCGCAGGGTCCAGTCGCTCCCCAGCGCCGCATGAAAGAACGTTGAGAAGGACTCGCCGCGGTCGGTGGCCTTGTCCTTGTGGTCGTTGTAAACGGTGTTGAGCGGGGCGGTGTAGTAGGTTGCGGTCGGCCCGAACGCCGTGCCATTGGTGAAGATCGGAATGACGCCGTCGTCCTGACGCCGGAAGTCCTGGCTAACTTCGACTTTGACCGTGAGGTAGGTTTCGGGACCCCACTTGTAGGTCAGCGAGGGATAATAGGACATCGCACTGTCCGTGTCTCCGGGACGTGAGCTCGGTGAATCCTGATAATCGAGCACCAGCCGGTAAAACAGGTGCTTGCTGTCACCGACTGGACCGGTGTTGTCCACGCTCGTACTCCAGGTTTCCTTGTGTCCCGGGCTGGTGAAAGCCCCGGCAAAAGTGCCCAGCGTCAGGCGCACATTGGTTCCGGGGATCTCCTGCGGACTCTTGGTGACGATGTTGAGGAGGCCGCCGGGATTCATTTGGCCATAGAGGACGCCGTTCGGACCCTTGAGGAACTCAAGACTATCCACGTCCGCGGCGCTCGTTGCCGCCTTCTTCAACGTGGCACCCATCAGGCCGTCAAACTGGATGTTCTGGGTGTAGCTGCCGGTGTTCGGGAAGCCGCGGAACGAAAATCCGTTGATGTTGCCCTGGGACTGGGTCGCGCCCACGACGTAGTTGAAGACGTCGGTCAAAGCGACCGCATTGCGGTCCGTGATGGCCGTCGAGTTCATGATCGAAAGCGACGATGCCAGCTCCTTCGGATCCATCGGCAGCTTGGAAGCCATGGACGAAGTGGCCTGGTGATAGGTGCCGATCTCCGCGGTCACCTTGAACTTCTCCATTTTCACAATCTTCTCGCCGGTCGGCGTCGTGACCGTTTCATCGGTCGGCGCTTTGGTGCTGTCTGTTTCTTGCGCGGAGGCTGGGACCGCGAATAAGACTGCGGCGAGAGTCAGCGTGGAGAAAGATTTCGAGTGTCGGGGAAGGCGGACGCGAATGGTCATGGGGAAATAAAACAGGCTGCGGGTTTTTCCTGCGGGGGTGGGCAGACGGGGGATTAGGCGGGGTAAAACGAGCGTGAATTTGCGCCATTTTCCTAAAAATTAACTGAAGCTGGGCTTAATTTTTGTTCAGAATGACGCGAGAAACGCGCCGCTCAAAGTCTGGCTCGCTCGGCAGCGGCTTCTTGCGCGTTAAGCGGCAGGTAACCCAATTCATCGGCCGCGATGGCCTCTTGCCCTTCGCGCGAGAGCACTAGGCGAAGATATTCGCGGACGAAGGGATCCAGCGGTTGACGGGCATAAATCAGCAAGAAGCGGTCGAGCGGGTAGCGGCCCGCCCGAATGTTCTCCCCCGTCAAGGCGACGGACGGGGTCTGTTCGCCCGGGACCACCGCTAAGACTTTCACCCCCGGCTTGACGCGGTTGACCGCCGCAAAACCGATGGCCAGCGGGTCGTCCGCAACGGATCTCACCACTTCCGCCGATTGGGCGAAACCATGGAAGACCGGCCCAAAGGTCGCCGCGCACGCGGTTCGCGTGCGCAAAAAGAGGCCCAGCGCCAATTCGGGCCGCAGCCCGCAGGAGTGGATTTCCCGCGCCGCCCAGGCCCCGGTCAGTCCAAGGTCGCTCCAGCGGGCCGTTCCTTCGAAAATCTGCCTCACTTGCGGCAAGGTGAGTGCGGTGAGCGGGTTGTTCTTGTGCACAATTATGGCCAGCGGCCCGCTCAGCGCCTTGCTGCTCAGCGAGCAGTGTGCGATGCGGAACATCCGCGGCTCCCCTCCCGTGGCCGTGCGATACCGCGCCAGTTCCTCCGCTGAAAATTCCGCGCCCATTGGGGCGAACGCCGACTCCCCCCGGGCCAGCGCCGGGGGCGCAGTGCGGGTGCCCTTGAGCGTGAGTGCGAATTTGAAATGCGGATGCGCCGCCACAAAGCGGGCGTTGAGGGCGGTGAGGATTCCTGCCATGTCGTTGTAGCCAATAATCTCGACCGAGCCATTCGAGGTCACATACGGCGCCGAGCGTGGGACCTCGATGGATTGGGGAGTGTAAGGTGGCAGCGATGGATCGACCTCTGCGATGGGTCGAGCTGGCAGCAAGTCCAGCGCCCGGGTGATCGCAGCCGCCGGCAACGGGTAGAAGCCCTCCGGATCCGTCACGATCCGCCGTTGGCCTTCCGGACTCAGCACGAACCGCACAAACTCGCTTGCGACCGCGTCAGCGGCCGGCCCGAGGCAGAGATAGACCCGGCGCGCGAGGGGATATTCGTCGCGGGCGATCTCTTCGGCCGTGCCCGCGAACGCCGGGCCGGCATCACTCGCCGCGAGCGCCACTGGCCTCGCGCCAGGTACGGCATAGGCGAAGCCGCTGTAGCCGAGGGCCGTCTCATCCGCTGCCACTGCTCGCACAATCTGCTCCAGCGCCTGTGCGCCACTGGTGACATCTGTGTACTCCCTCACGTCGTTCCGCCACGCCCGCCCCGCCAGCAGACGATCCTCGAGGAAATTAACGATCCCGGGCGGATTACCCGACGCGCCGCGAACACGCATCCCATGCAGCGTGATCGGACGCCCGGCCCATTCGCCGGTCAGGCCGAGCTGGCCCCAGGTCGTGATGTGACCGTCACTCGCCCAGACTTCCCGCAGTTGTCCGAGCGACAGGCGCGCAATCGGATTCCGCGCATTGACGAACATCACGATTGCATGCGTGCCGCCCTTCGTGGCCCGGCTGCCGATTGCCACGGGCACCATGCGGGGCTTGCCGCCGGCGAGCGCGGCAAACTGTGCACGTTCCGCGGCGAACAATTCCCGCGCGAATGGCGCCACGCGGATCTCGCCCCTGGCCAGCGGCGTCACGAAATCCGCCGAGTAGCGCGCCCGCAGTACGACCCGCGCCGGCGTTTCCGGGTGTTGCGCGGTAAACCCGACCGTCCAAGCCGCCATCAGACCATCCATGCTCTCCGCACTGGCGCAGGGCAGCTCCGACGCCGTCGATAAAAGAGGCCCCGCCCCAAGGACGAGGGCGAGAAGTCCGGCACGTGTGCTCAATCCCTCTCGAGGTCGCGAAACCACTTGGGTCGCCGGGTGCGCGCCCATTGCGCGGTCACGGTTCCCCGGAGCATCGAGCGCAGCGTGCCCGGTTCGCCGATGGTTGCCTTGTAAATGTGCACCAACAGGCCGGCCAGCATCACCATTCCCATGATCCGGTGGGTAGTCCGGCAAACCGCATAGACGTTTTGGGGGACATTATAACGGAAACTCCAGACGATACCCGTCACCAGGAAGACCACTCCACTGGCAATGACCGCCCAGAAATAAAGTTTTTGTCCACCGTTGAAAAATCCGGTGTCAGCTGGTTGGGGTTGTCCCGGATGAAGGGCGTGATGAGGCATCTGCCGCACAAACTCGGAATCGGCGGTCGTCCAACGAACCACTCCGCGCCACGCCAGGCCTAGGAGGAACGTAAAGAGCACGAGGATAATCCCCGCCCAGAAATGGATGTATATCGTCTGGTTGTAACCGCCGAAATACGGCGTCAGCCAACCGAGCAATTGCTGCCAATAGAGCGCGAATCCCGTCGCGATCGCTCCAAGGTAGGCAACCGCCAGCGACCAATGCAGCAAGCGGACCCAGGCGGTATGGCGCACGACTTGTGTTTCGGGCGCGGGGGTTGTGGCAGATGATTCATTCATGGAAAAAGGTCGGTTAGGGTCCGCGCAGGATAGGCGGGACAGACTCAGGCAGTTTATCGGCATGGAGCAACATAAGGCTCACCTGCCACAACTCGGTGTCCGTGAGGCTTTCGCTATAGCCCGGCATGCCAGTCAGGCGGATGCCGTTCTTCACCTTCCAGTAGATCTCCCCGACCGGGTCGTCGGTAACACCCTTCTTGGGCGGCAGCAGTTGGGGCGGGTGCGGGAACATGCCGTTGGCGATCGCGGATTCCGGGCGTCCCAGCGCGCCGTGACAAACCGCGCATTGCGTCTGATAAATTTTCGCCCCAGCGATAAGATTTTCCTCGTCAGCGGGCAAAGGCGAAGGCCTGCCGGCCTCCGGGTCCATCGCGGCATGGAGTGCCATCCGGGCGATGACCTTCTCGAAGGGAAGCGGCGGACCCTTGGTGGCCACCGGAAATCCGCCGAGGCGGAAAAACAGGAGTCCCGCTATGATGGGCAGGCAGATACCAATGATGATCCCGAGGAACAGTTTTTTCATGCTAACGGAGAATCAGTTTCAAGTGGAACGCCTCGGGCGATGGCGCAAGCACCTCACTCGAGCTTCGCCAGTTCTTCCTTAATGACCTCGGGCAGCAGCGGCATGAAAACGCCCTCCTCGGCCACGACATCCTGGCCCTGCTTGCTCAGCACGGCCTTGAGGAACTCCTTGATCTTCGGCTCCAGCTTGGTCCCCGGCGGCCGGTTGACGTAGATGTACACGTAACGACTCAGAGGATAGGTGTGGTGGTAGACGGTGTCGATCGTAGGCATGAGGAAAGGGTCACCCGCTTTCTCCGCCAGCGGCAGGACCCGCACATCCGGGGTCACGTTGGCGAGGAGGGCGTACGTCAGGCCCCCGAGCTGCGTGTGCATGTCGTTTGACGCTACCGTAAAGGCGTGAGTGAAGCCCTTGCCCTTCACGTGCTGGATGCCATCGCGCCAGTCGCCGCCCTCCAGCACCTTCCACTTGACGAACTGTTCGATGCCATTCGGCGGCTTGAGCCCGTAAAGATGGATGGGACGGTCCGCCCACTCGCCGGTGAGCCCGAGCTGGCCCCAAGTGGCGATGTCCCCGCCGCTCCGCTTGTGTGACTTGGAATAAATCTGGTCGAGCTGTTGGAACGTGAGGCCCGCGATGGGGTTGGATTTTGCGACCAGGAAGATGCTGGTCGCGGTTTTGCCGAGCGAGCCGAGGCTGCCGGTGGCAACCCGGATGGCGAAGGGCTCGTAGCCAAATTTCTTCACGAAATCGTCGTGCTCCTTGGGCAGGGCTTCGCGTCCGACCGGGGCCATTTGCGCGGTACCGGCCGTGAGCGCGGGCACCCCGCTGCCGGAGGAGCGCGCCTCCATCGTGACGCTGAGGCGGGGATACGCCTGACGGTATAGTTTGATCCAGCCGAGGGTGATTTCATCCATGATGTCGGCACCGACCAGGTTGAGTTCCTCTTCCGGGACGGAGCTGACTGGACCTGGGGTCCACTCAGGAATGGCCGGATCGGCTTTCAGGTGGTGCTCGACGGCGGCGTATTTGAGCGCAAAGGCGACGGGGCTAAGCGCGCAAGACAAAGCAGCGCCCAATAACAAGCGCCGCGTGCGTTGGTATGCGGCAAGGTTCATATGCAGTGGGGTAAATAAGGGGTGGCACTGGTCGCAGACCGGTGTCGGGCGCATCACTCTGCGACTATCAAATGAATGGGAACTGAATCGCACCTGAATTTTTCTTAGGAAAGGCTTCATGCTCCATTAATCCTCGCCAGCCATTGTGCTCGGAACCTTACGTTCCCCCGCCCTTCCCCGCTTCCCCGCCCCCGCTGCTTGCCAAGAAATCACTCCCATGACGCACCGTCTTTCCCCTGTCGTGTTCGGGCTGTCGATCTTGCTTGCCGTGGTTGCCAGCCGAACTCAAGCCGCTCCCGTCGTCCCCAAGCCGGCTACGCCCGCGGAAACCGCCCTGTGGAAGCAGCAGGGCCGCACGTTGCCCCAGCCCGAACTGCTCCAGCCCACGCTCGACCCCGCGCTGCCGGCATTCACGCCCCGCCATGGCCCGGAACTGTCGGGACATCTCACTGGCGCCGCATCGGATGTCCTGGCGGTGCTGACCAAGCAATGGATCACTGCCTTTCAAAAATTCTATCCTCATGTCGTGATCGACGTGCCGCCGCCGTATGCCGGCAGCCTCGGCGCGTTGGAACTGGTTAAGGGCGATATCGACTTCGTGACCGTGTCGCGAGAACTCAAGCCGTCGGATGTCTCCGCCTTTCACGCGCACTTCGGCTACGATCCGTTCAGTCTCCCGATCAGTGGTGGCACTTACCGCCACTTCGGATTTCTGGACTCGATCGTGTTCTTTGTTCATCGGGACAATCCCCTCCAACATCTCACATTCAACCAACTCGACGCGATCCTGTCCGAAACCCGCCTGCGCGGCGCGGCGCCGATCACGACGTGGGGCCAACTCGGGCTCACCGGGGAATGGGCCGACAAGCCGATCCATGTCTGGGCGGTTAAGCCGTGGAACGGGTTTGAGGAATTCGTCCGCCAGCGCGTGCTCAGCACCGTGGCGCGGCGCGGCGAGTGGCGCAGTGACCTGAATTTCGTGGAGACCGTCTTTCCCATCTCGCCCCATGTGGCCGAGGACCGCTATGCCCTGGGTTATGCCGGGCTGGCCTACGTCGGCGACGGCGTGAAACTGCTCGCACTTTCCGCGGATGATTCGCCGAATTTTATCCCCCCGGATTATACCGCGGTTGCGCGCGGCACGTACCCGCTGAGCCGGCTTGTCTATCTCAACGTCAACAAGGCACCGGGCCGGCCCCTCAGCCCCCTTCTCGATGAATTCGCGCGATTCATCCTCAGCCGCGAGGGTCAGCAGGTGATTCTCGACGAGGCGGTCTTCCTCCCGTTGCGAGCCGGCATGGCCGCGCGCAGCCGGGAGGCTCTAGAATAGGCCGGGCGATGACCGACCCGGAGAAGTTCGCGGAGAATGTCCGGCGGTTCACGGGCTTCGCCAGACACTATGATCGCCACCGGCCCAGCCCGCCCGCAATGCTGGCCGACTTAGTGGCGAAGTTTTCGGGCATGCCCCGCCCGGCTCTGGTCGTGGACCTCGGCAGCGGTACTGGACTTTCCACGCGCTATTGGGCGGACAAGGCCGAACGGGTGATCGGCCTCGAGCCGACGTCCGACATGCGCACGCAGGCCGAGGCCACCACCATGGCGACCAGCGTCACCTATCGGGAAGGATTTTCGCACCAGACCGGGCTACCAGCCGGCTGCGCGCAGGTGGTTTGCTGCGTGCAGGCGTTGCACTGGATGGAGCCCGAGGCCACATTTGCCGAGGCGGCACGGATCCTCCAACCCGGTGGAGCGTTTGTCGCCTGCGATTATGACTGGCCGCCGGCCTCCGGCTCCTGGGAGGCGGACTCAGCATTTGAGGCATGCATTCGCCTTGGGCGAAAGCAGGAACATGAACGCGGCCTCACTGCGCGCCTCAAGCAATGGCCCAAGGAAGGCCACCTCGCGCGCATGCAGGCCAGTGGCTCGTTCCGCTACGTCCGCGAACTGGCCCTCCATCACGTTGACTCGGGCAACGCCGCGCGGCTGGTCGCTCTGCTGCTGAGCCAAGGATACATCGTCTCTCTGCAGCGCGCCGGAGTCAGCGACGATGAATTGGGAGTCACCACCCTCCGCGAAGTCGCGCAACGGACCTTGGGAGACGCGATGCGCTCGTGGCTATGGACCGCCCGCGTGCGCGTTGGCGTCGTGTGAGCCGATCGTAGTCTCAGGTGCCCGCCGGCTTCGCACTCCCGGCCTCCAGGGCCTGCCGCAATCCCATCTCCCTCACCGCTTGGTCGCGGAGTGCGATGTCCTCGGGTGAAGCCGGCACCCAGGGATGTACCGGCACGGGACCGCCCGTCGAACTCACCGCCACAAAAACCATGGTGCAGTGGGTGGTGTCACTCATGATACCCTCGCGCGGATCGCCAGCCTTCACCTCGACGTTGATGTGCATGCTGGTTCGGCCCGTGTAAATTACCCGGGCCGCGACCTCCACTAGATGCCCGATGAGAATCGGCCGCACGAACCGGATGCCGCCGACATAGGCCGTCACGCAGTAATGCCCGCTCCAGCCCACCGCGCATGCGTAGCCGGCCTGGTCGATCCACTTCATGACGGCGCCGCCATGAACCTTGCCGCCAAAGTTCACATCCCCGGGTTCAGCCAGGAAACGCAGGCAGATTTCGCGCGACCCCGAGGACATGGTGGTAAGGCAGTGGAATAATGAAACGCGGCGCGGGGCGCCCCGATCAGGGCTGCTTCCAGGATTTCGCGTAGGATTCCTTTCCGTCCGTATAAGTCGTCCAGACATCGCCGGTGACCTGGTCCACGGCGACGTTGCGGGCCGTCTTGTTCGTCGCGATGCTACCCAGCAGCTCGAGCCCGGAGTCGCTAACGCGCACCACTGAGAGTTCTTCAGCCCCGGCGCAATAAAGCCGGTTCGCCTTCGGGTCGAACGCAGCCTGGTCCACGGTCTTTGCGATCTCCACCGAGGACACCACCTGGCCGCTCTTCAGGTCGAGGGCGACCAGCTTTCCATTGCCGCCGGCCACATAGAGTCGGCTGCGGGCCGCATCGAGCGCGATGCCATGCGGGGATTTGGCCGGCGCCGTGGGCCAATGGGCCGCGATTTGATTCGTGCCGGGATCGATCACCACCACTTCGTCCTTGGTCTTGATGTTGAGATAAATCCGGTCGGCCGAAGCATCGTAGGTCAACATTTCGGGCGCACCGGGGATAACGACTTCCGCCGCAAGCGCGAGGGTCTGCGTGTCAATCGCCCAGAGGTGGGAACCGTTGTCGTGCGCGGCGTAGACGCGATGGTAATGCGGCACGAGGACCAGCGCATCCAGCTCGCCCGGCAGCTTGACCCGACCCGTTTCCTTCAGGCTGTCAGCGTCCAGCGCGATCACTGTCTGCTCGCCCTGCGCGCTAGCAAAATACCGGCCCGTCTCGGGATCGGTGATGATGTGCACCACGGAGCCGAGCTTGAGCCGGGCGATGACTTTCAGGGTATTCAGATCGAAAAAGTCCGCGGTGTCATCCTTCTCATGGGCTCCGAGCAACCGGTGCCGGGTGGGATCGATTTCCAGGAAATCGAATTTGCCGGCCGAATCGGGCAGCGTGATCACTGGGCCGTCGATCAGGAGTGGCGCGGCGGCCGCGCCAAAGGAGGACCGAGACAGCGGCAAAGCGAGCAGGGCCAGGAAGGAAATGAGGCAGTGGGTTGAATGTGACAGTTTCATGGGCGAAACAGGCGGCGGTTTGATTCAGACAGTCGGCTTGAGCAGGGCATCGAGACTCGGCGTGCGCTCCTTGAGCCACGCGCGCAGCGCAAGCGCTCGCCGGTGTAACTCGAGTTCGTCGTCGCCGGCGTTGTAACGGAAAACGAAACCGCAGGTCCCGATCACGGTGCCGGTCACGTCCATCAGGGGTACCTGGACCTCGAACTTATGCGTCTCCTTCGCGTTCGGACACAGGATCGTCTTGCGCTCGGCGAACACTGCGATGTCGTCCGCGTCGTCCTCCTTGCCGATGCGGTCGAGATTGGACGCCACCATGCGCTCCACGCCGGTGCCCGGCGGCGTCACATGCAGGCCGACGACAACGAGGTCGGAATTTTGCGCCATCAGCTCGTTAGCGAGCTTTTGCGCGTAAATGTGATTGTCGGCCGCCTTGGTCCAGTTGGCCGGCTGGTCGGCCGCGGCAAACTGAGGCAGGCAGAAGCCAAATGAGGCCGCAGCCAGCAGGCCAAGGCCAGAACGGATGAGCGAGGGTTGTCGGTTCATGGTGGTTTTTGATAGGGAAGTTGGCGGGCAAACCGCTCGGAGAGAGCCCGAGTGCAGCGCCCGGGTTACTCTGCGCCGACTGGGTGAATCGGTGATGAAAGCAAACTGAATTAGGCTTCAGTTTTCGGCGGACTCCCCCACCGGACGACACCTCCCGCCGCCGCGGTCGTCCCGGGCTAGCGTGACTTAACACAAATTAACCGCCTGTTCAGTTTGGGTTCATGTCGTCCTGCCAAGGTGAATTTATTGTTCGCACCCCACTGCCCATCAATCCCCCTATTGTAATCATGAAGACCCTCCTGAAACTTTCGGCGCTCATCACATTCGCCGCCGCGGCGCTCACCACGCAGGCCGCCCCGAAAAACTGGACCCCCCCCGCCCAGAAGATCTACGCCCAGACACTCTCGGAGCAGATCATGGCGAATCACCCCGAGCTGCTCAGTATCACCTTTCATGGTGTCCCGCCCGGCATGTCGAAGGTTTATACCATGTTCGCCGGCTCGTACGTCGACCGCATTGGCAACGCCGATGACCCGGATGATGTCATGGTGATCGAATTGGGTATCACGATTGTCGATCCCCGCTGGCACCGCACCAAGGACGCCGTCCGCAAGTTCGTCATGATGATGCCGCTTCGCGACGCCGCGGGCGAAAATATCGGCCTCTTGGTGGCTGCCTACAAGAACCCCATCGACAGCGGCAAAGGGGGGAAGGAATATTTTCTCGAAGGAACCGCCTTGCGCGATGAACTGCAAAAACAGATTCCCAGCTACGCCGCACTTTTCGTCCCGGCCGCCCAAAACTGAACCCATGCGCCAAACGAGAGCAAGGTTCCGGCCACTTTTCCAACTGCGCGGCTATTTCCAAATTGCGGCACTGGGCGGCTTTTCTTCTCTGCGCTCACCCGCTCGCTGGCGCTCGGGGCTATTTCGCTACGCCAAGTGACGCCATCTCTGTGCGTCGCACTCCGTCGGTAACGACCCTCCAAAGAATCGAGCGCAACTCGCCTGCGGCCCCTAAACACCCCAGCGGCTGCTTGCCTGGCTCGTGCCATTTTTCCCAGTAAACAGAGAATTCCGCCGCCTCCCTTCTCAGCCAAGGCTTCGGCGGGCAGGCTTTCATCCGCTAAGTCCGAGTGATGAAAGCAAGGATGCATCCGCCTGAGCTAGGTCGGATTTTATTCTCGTGATTCGCTTCGGGCCGCGCGGCTTGGCCGTTACGCGCTTCTGTTTTGGAGCCGCCAAAAAGGTTGCCAGAAGGTTGCCAATAAATCTGTTATTAGCTTCATCTAGCTAAAAGTATCTGGTTTTATCTACGTGTTAGAAAACGTTAACCCTCAATTAAGTCCGCGTTAATTAGGCGACTTAGCTTCGGGCGGTAGGAAGCGTTCGAATCCCTCCCTTGACACCCCGCAACGCCCCGAAACCGACTCGGGCCTGAATACCGAAAGGCAAAGGCGGCGGGCGCCGAAGCACCCGCCGCCCAGGAATCCCACGCAACTACGGACGAACGCTGTTTCCGGCGGGCCGAACCGTCTGGTTCATGGCTTCCGTCTTCGCGGCGTTGATGAACGCCCGTTCACGATTTGCCTTCGGCACGTTGCGGATAGCCGTGTTGGGCTTCGCCGCATATCGCAGGCGACACAACCACTCGGTCTGATTGGTTTCGAGTCGGGGTTGCTGGTGTGGATCAATGACGACGTTGCTGCTCGCCAAAATATGGATGGGCCATAATTCAACTACTTCACTTCCATGAAACCCCGCTCCACTTTGTTCGTTGCTTTGCTTGCCATCGCTGTTGGCAGCTTGTGCGCAGCCGCCGAAGCTCCGAAACAACTCACGGTTTACTCGCCAGCCGAGGCGGCCAAACATGTTGGTGAGACCGCCACCGTCGAAGGCGTGCTGAGTTCCACCCGCGAGCTGGCCTCCAAACAGGTGGCGCCAATCGCCCACGGACCCGTGACCCCCAAGCTTTGGCTGTAAACGACTGGTCTAACTGACCCGATACCGCAGCCACACCACGCCGCCAGGTCGCGGCTTGGCCGACATCAGGCGTAGCGCCGTCGCCTTTTTCCCCAGTTTCGAATCTGG